>OHAY01000476.1_pt1 | contig 41644 bp, 35 predicted proteins | sample 1577191 | NCBI WGS metagenome assembly OHAY01 (sample SAMEA3541504, study PRJEB24748) | human gut metagenome | biome: human gut; feature: human-associated habitat; material: faeces | place: China | collected 2012 | reverse complement strand
CTCTGCATCGAGCTCTACCTGTACGGTTCCTGTAGGGAAGTCCACACGTGGCATCACGTACTTGAGGTGCTTATCGTCCAACAATCTGAGAGCCTCGTCGCCCAGCAAGTCGCTGCCTACGGCACTGACTGCTACAGAATGCAAGCCATGCTGACCGGCATGATAGGCGAAATTGGCAGGAGCGCCACCCAACTGAGAACCTGTAGGCAGAACATCGAAAAGGATCTCGCCCAAACCTACACAATATTTCTTATCTAAATCTTCTATTTTCATAATCTTTGTTTTTTAATTCAAGTTTTGCAAGTTCAGAAGTTTACATCTTCACCTTATTAATATAAGAGAACAGATAGAGCACGCCTACTGCCATCACCAATACAGCACCAATCTGCCCGATGGCATCGCTGGCAACACCCATAATGAGTGGGAATACCGTACCGCCAAACAAGCCCATGATCATCAGACCGCTCACCTCGTTCTTCTTCTCGGGAGCAGAGAGCATGGCCTGCGAGAACACGATAGAGAACACGTTAGAGTTGCCGTAGCCCACGAGAGCGATGGCAGCCCACAGCTCCCACTTCTCTGTGCCGAACACGAAGCCCACCATGGCGAGAGCCATCATCACGACGATGATCGCGAAGAAGGTGCGTATGTTGAGCTTGCGCATGATGATGGAGCCGGTGAAGCAACCCAAGGTACGGAAGGCGAAGTAGATGCTGGTAGCATATTCAAACTTGCTCAGCGTGTCGCCGTCGGTGCCGAGGCGCTCAAGCATGATCTTTGGAGCCACAGCGTTGGTGCCCACGTCGATGCCCACATGACACATGATACCGATGAACGAGAGCAGGATGAGCGGTGTGCCGAGCATCTTCACGCTGTCCATGAAGCCCGATGCCTTGCCCTCGACAGGCTCCTCCTCGATGTTGGTGAGTCCGAGCGAGAGGGTTGCGATCATGCCGATGACGAAGAACAGGAGGAACAAAATGCGCCAGCTCAAACCAAGGATGGGAGCCGGTGTCGTTGCTCCCCATGCAGCAATGAGCGGTGCTATGAACGAGGCGATGGCCTTTACAAACTGTCCGAAGGTGAGCGTCGAGGCGAGGTGTCCCTTCACGAGCATGGTCACCAGCGGGTTGATGCTCGTCTGCATGATGGCGTTGCCTATGCCGAGGAGCGAGAACGAGATATACATGAGCCAGAGCTGGCTCTGCGGTGTGGGCATGAAGCTGTCGAAGAGCGGCAGCAGCACAGCCACGGTTGTCACGATGAGCGAAAGCATGACGGTCTTCTTACGTCCTATCTTGTTCATGAGCATGCCCGTGGGCACAGAGAAGATAAGGAACCAGAAGAACACGAGCGAAGGAAAGAAGTTGGCGGCAGAGTCGCTCAGTCCGAAATCTTCCTGCATGTTGTTGGACACAGCGCCGACGAGGTCGACGAAACCCATCGTGAAGAATGTTATCATCACGGGTATGAGGGTCAGTTTGCTTGAGTTTGAGCTGTTCATTTAGCTATAAGATAAATAAATTTTTGTTTTCTCTATTTGTTCAGATTGTAAACCACATATTTTGCCTTGCCCTTTACCAGCACCTTGTTATAAGGCTTGGTCGGGAACACGAGGTTGGTCATTGCCATCTTGCCGTCGGCATCAAACTGGTAGTTCGCAGCAGGCAGAAGGTCGTTGGTCTTGGTGATCCAATAGGTACGGTCAACCACCAGCTGGCCGCTGGAGCGGGCATAATAGTAGTTGCCGTCAAGCTGGAACAGACCCGCATAGTAGGGATGGCCGCCCTTGTAGTAGTACAGGACACCATTTACAGTTACGATTCCGCCGCTGATCGGTGTGCTGGTCAGCACATAGGGAATATTGTAATTGATGGCATAGTTTTGTGCGTAACTGCCCTCCACTACATAGAGCGTTGCCTTCGCACTGTTGCGGAAAGTATTGTAGTGCATGGCGGTTGTCTCGCTGGGGATAACGACCTTGCTCAGGACCGGGCAGCCGGCAAACGTATTGTTGCCGATGTGCCTCACGCTGCTGGGGATCTCGATGGATTGGAGGTAATAGCACTGATAAAAAGCGGCGGGGCCAATGTAGCTCAGTGCTCCGTCAGGAGCAAACTCAACGGAGGTCACATTTGTAAATGCAAACAAATATGTACCGACGTATTGGATGCCGCTCCCGATCCGAATGGACCTGATCTGCTGAATATAGTGGATGTAGGGACGCATACCATTGCTTTGGAAGTCATAGGTCCTGCCCGTGCCATCAAGGACCATCCTGCCATCCTTATAGATGACATAAGCAATGTCATCGCCAAGCTTGCCCGCATTGAGCACATCGGCGTTGGAGCTGCTGACGTACTTGCCGGACTCAAAGAAGCAGGATTCACCGCAGAGGTCATAATTGCCCTCATAGGCCAGGCCGGTCTCATCAAACAGATAGAACTGATCGGAAAGCTTCACATAACCCGTAACCGGCTGCCCGGCGGAGAAGAACATCTTCCGGCCGCTGTCCTTATCAGTGGCCCATCCGTTATACTGCAGCTGAGCTGCATTCTCCGTGTGGCCGCAGACGGAGCATTCCAATTCGCCGGTGGTCCGGTCATACACATAAGAGTGCTCGTCGTCTGCACAGACGGGAGCCGTGCGCTTGGTGAACTGATCCAGCACCGTCCGGGTGCCGTCGGCGGCCACGTTATAGGCGGTGACGGTGGCCTGGAAGCGGTCGGCGGTGACGTCCACATAGACGCTGTCGAAGTCCAGGGTGGCCACGTCAAAGTGGAAGTCGGGATTGTTCACGATGGAATAGGACTTGCCGCCGGTGGAGCCGCAGATGTAGTACACCGTGCCGTTTTCGTCCACCTGACCGCCGGTCATGGGGGCGGTGCGGGCATAGCTGTGGTCATTGCCGGAGAAGTAGAAGTCGATGCCGGCTGCATCGCAGGCAGCGGGCAGATACTGCACATAGGTTTCGCCGCCGCCGGTGGGATTGGTGTAGTAGGCGGGCACATGGGTCACCAGCACCTTCCAGGTGCAGGTGCTCTTGGCCGCGTCCTCCACCAGCCACTGGGTGAACTGCTGAAGGGTATCCTTGTCGGAGGTGTGGTTCAGCACGGCAATATACACATCGCCGCGCTCCACGGAGTACCAGGCGGCGGGCACGCCGAAGACGCTCTTGGCGGCGATGGCGTTATTGCCGCCGTCATCGGCCTCGTGGTTGCCGATCACGTGGATCATATCCGTGTTGCGGATGCCGTCCAGAGTGAACAGGGACAGGGCGTCCTCCCACTGGTTATAGTAGCGGACGTTGTCCACCGCGTCGCCCAGCTGGACGCCGAAGGGATACTGCCCGGCCAGATGATTGGCAATGCGTCCCATGCCCTCCAGGGCGGCCTCCTCCTGGATATCGGCCAGCAGGAAGAACCGGGTCTGCTTTTCGGCGGCGGGCACGGTGAAGCTGCGGACCTCCGACCAGACGGAGCCGTCGCCCACCTGGTAATAGTAGGTGGCCCCGGCCTCAAGGCCCGTCAGAGACACCGCGTTGACGCGGTTGATCTGCTTGCTGGAGGAATAGGAGATCAGGCGGCTTTCGCCCTCCACCTCCGCAGCGCCGGTCATGTCGGCGCTGGCCGAGATCCGGGCCACGGCCCGGGCGGCGCTGTGGACGGGATTGCTCATCCAGGTGACGGTCTTGCCGTCGGCGCTCTGGGACAGGTTATAGATCACATAATAGGGAGCGCCGGTTTCATCCCCCACAGCGTCATAGCTGTACAGGGTGATCTGATAGGAGCAGTTGCCCTCCGCGTCGGCGGCCCGCAGGTTCACGCTGCCCTGGGCGGCCGTCAGGCTGGAGATGTCGATCCGGCCGTTTTCATCGGTAACGCCCAGCAGCACATCGTCGGCGTACACGCTGACGCCGGCGGCGGCTTTGCCGTCCCGGATCACGGTGACGGAGGCGGCGGCTGCGCTGCCCACCACGGCGGTATCCGCCTGGATGCGGTACATGGCCTCAATGGGGCGGTTCGTCACGGGAGTGGTGAAGCCGGTGGCATACTGGTTCAGGTCGCTGATGCCCAGGCCCTCCGTCTGCTTGCAGCCGTAAGACCCCTTGGTGACCTGCACGTTGACGCTGCTGCCCTCGGTGACGGAGGTGGGGATGGGGATGTCGATCGTGGCCAGCGCACCGCCGGTATATTTCTCGTGGTCAATGGCAGTGATGCTTACGGATGCGAGGCCGGCATCGTAGCTCCATGTACCCGTTACGCCCTCGGGGAAGGCAACATTGGTAACGGGATAGCTGCGCGTGACGGAGATGGCTGCCGTCAGGGAGGTGATGGACGCCGGGTCGCTGCTGCTCAGCGCCAGCTTCCAGGTCTTGCCCACAGTGGGCTGGCCCTGAAGCTCCAGGGACACGCTGGGCACGTCCGTCTGCTCCGCGTTCACGGTAAAGTACCGGGTCTCCCGGGTGACGTTGCCGTAGCCGTCCTTCAGATAGAAGGTGATGGAGTGCAGGCCGTTGCCGAAGTGCATCAGACCGGAGGTGCTGCCCAGGTTGTCCCGGTCATACGTGCCCCGGTAGGTGCCGTCGAAATAGAAATAGGCGGACTCCACGCCGGTGGCGTAGGGGTCGGTCTCCTCACTGTCGTCATAGGTGACGAAGAAGCGGAGATTGCCGGAATTCAGGACCGCGCCGTCCTCCAGCTCCGTCTTGGTGCCGTCATCGTTGACCAGCTGGATGGAGCTCACCACCGGGGCGGTGACATCCTGGTTGTTGGCGCCGTACACCACGCACAGGTTGTCCAGCAGGATATAGCCCTTCAGCTCGCTCTTGTCCAGCTTCACCCCGTCGGTGGTATACCAGCCGATGCCGCCGGTGGTGACCATGGCCCGGAACAGCATGCCGCTGTTGACCCGGATTTTTGCGCCGGCATAGGAGGTCAGGTCAGCCTCCAGATACTGCCAGCCGGACTTCAGCCCCTCACCGGCGCCGGCGCTGCCGTTGCTGAAGTTGATATAGGCGTTGGTCCAGCTGTTGCCGCCATCAGTACTGGTGGCAATCTGGGCCCGGAGCCAGGGGACGGGAACGCCCTCGGGGATGTAGACCCACACGCCCAGAGCGGTGGGGCTGCCGTCGATGGCCAGATTGTCGCCCAGGCCCAGGCAGGCGCCGTCGGTTCCGTTGATATTCGTCCAGTCATACTCCAGCTTCACGGCTTTGTGGCCGAAGCGGACGATATCGGCATAGGCCTCGTCGGTGTCGGACACCACGGAGCCCTTTACCACGCCGCCGCGTCCGGCATTTGCATAATGGCCAACGGCCACAGCGTTGGACGCTATGCCGCTGAATGTCTCATCCACGGTGGTGCCGATGGTGGAGTAATCCCAGGGATCCGCGTCGCCGCCGTCAATGATCATGGTGGGCTCCATGCCGATGTTCACGGTGACGGAGGCCGTCAGGTCGCCCCGCACGGCGGTGACGGTGGGACTGCCGGAATACTTCACATTGTCGGTAACGGTGAACCGGTTGCCGCTGAAGCTTCCGGCGTCGGGGTCGGAGATGCTCCACTGGATATCGTTATCCTGCAGATGGACCGTCTCCGTCTGATAGGTGGCCTTGAAGCCCAGATCGCTGACGTCCTTATAGTTCAGGTTCACCTCGTCAGAGGCAAAGGCCAGCCGGTCGGGGTTCTGCACATGCAGCACGGCGGAGCCCACCGTCTGACCGCCGCTGACCAGGTTCACCGTCACATCCCCGGTCTTGCCGGAGGAGGTGAACACGGCGCTGGCGCTGCTGCCGGACAGGTCGGTGGCGGTCACCGTGCCCATGGACGCGTCGCTGACGGTGAAAACCGCGTCCTCCGGCAGGGCCTTGGCGGCAGCGCCGGAGAAGTCCATGGCCTCCGCCGTCAGGGTGACGGAGGAGCCGGGGGTATAGTACTCGTCGTCGGGGGTGACGGCGGCGTGGTCAAACTCGCCGGAGGCCGCCACGGTGGACACCACCAGGATGGTGCCGGACACCACGCGCTCGCTGCCGCCTGCCGGGGTGTTGCGCATGGTCACATCCTGCTCACCCTCCCGCTGGGAGATGTAGGTGGAGGAGCCGCCCTCGTCCAGCTGGATGGCCGCCACGCAGCCCAGGGCCACCATCATCCGGGCCTCCTCGGCTGCGGTATAGCCCACGGAACGGGGGGCCATGGTGCCGTCGGCCTGGAACAGCACCACGGTGCCGTCGGCCTTGATGCCCACACAGGTGCGGGGATAGTAGCCGCTGTTGCCGGACTCGGTGATGACCACCTTACCGTCCCAGACCATGGCCACCAGGGCGTCCACGGCCTCCAGGATCTTCACGGTCTTGCCCTGCTTGGCGCTCTGATCCGCCTCGGCCTGGGCCAGGGTGGTGCCCTCCCGGAACACGTTCACGGAGCCGTCGTCAAAGGCGGCGATAAACGCCCGGCTGGAGCTGTCGTGGTGCACCACGCCGTTCATCACCAGATAGCCGGAGGGCTCGCCGGTGTTGATGTTGAACCAGGAGGCGTTGACGCCGCCCACCACGTTCAGACCGGACTCTTTTTCATAGACATGGGCCTGGTCCGTGGTGGTTTTCAGGGTCCAGCCCTGCTCCTTGGGGTTGCGGTTGCCATAACCGGCCACGATTTTGGCCCGGCCGCCGGAGGTGTTGACCTCCATGACGTTTGCAACCGTCTGGGAATTACCCGCATCGTTATTGGTGATAATAACTCGCTCGGAAATGTCGGGTGCAATGGAGTAGTTTTTTACCGACGTGACATGATATCCCGTGCCGTCAATGGTGCTTCCCTTGCCAAGCTCCGCGCTCTGCGGATCCAGGCCGAAAGCCGTCACTGGGAGCAGCGATACCAGCATGCAGAGCGCCAGCAGCGCTGCAGTCACTTTGGTTCGTTTCCTGTGTTGCATGTTTTCCCTTCCTTTTTGTGTGATTTATATGCTCATTGCAGACTGCAAGCATACACTTGTTCAAACAGAGCGCGCTGAAGTTCACCGGACGGCAGGAAATGGACCGCGAACCCCAGCTATGTACCCTGATTTTATATCAGCGAATACTTCTCGTATGATCTTCGATCCGCATGGTTTGCTGTATCTCCAAATACTCCGTATGGGGACGCTCCAGATCGAGAATAGCGACATGTTCTTTGCACTTACGCTCAGCCGGCGGAGAAGGCGTATGCCAATCACCATATAGCTGCGTCAGGAGTGCATCGTAGTGCGACGATATGGGGAAATCGGCGTCCTCAAAGCGCATATAGACCGTATCTTCGATCCAGGCACGAGGGAAAATGTTCTTTTTATATTTTCTGCCGCCAGCCAGAAAGGCCTGTACCATACCCGATCCGGAGCCGCTTCTGCACACGCAGAATTCTTCAAGAGGGCCTCTGGGAAGCAACCGGCAGAACTGCATGAACAGCTTTTTCGCAATACTGTCCGTCTCATAGCCCCGCGCATAGAGCGCCTTCGCGAAGATCGCCCTTGATGCGGCAAACTGCAGCCATCCTGCGGCCGGGTGACCGGACAGATTATCGCAGGGAAAAATATCTATGTAAACGCCCTGATGCATTTGCGGATCCCGCGAGTGATATTTTTCTATACAGGTGGTGTTGTTCCGCCGTAGCTTGGAAAAGGGCATCGGCCAATGCGCGCCGTGCTCCTGCTGTACATAATAAATTTCCGGGTCAAAGTCACCAGCGGCCTCGTCAAAAAAGCGCTGATACTCACTGCGGATCAAAATAACATCAATATCGTCGTCCCACGGAATAAACCCGTGGTGGCGTACAGCGCCCAAAGCAGTTCCCGCAAATAGCTGATATGAAATATGATGCCTTCTGCATACTGCATCGAAATCCTTCAGCATTTCAAGCAGAAGTTCCTGGTGCACAGTCATCTTCTCAAGTTGAACTGCCATTGATCTCCTCTCCGCCGTGGCTCAGAAAATCCGCTGCGCCTTCGGTCATGCCGCCGCGCAAGCGGTGTTCGTTGATGATTGTGTGAATCTGGTTTATATATATTTGGATCGAGGCATCTCCCCAAAAGTATATTGCTGTCAGCCTCCTGTAGCATGCTGTTTCATTTCCGCCTGCTGCAATATACGTGTCTCGACAGAGTCTCCGACGGGCTTGTGCAGGATTTTCCTGTAAATCAACTTCTGAAGGAATGCCGGAGATAAGAAAACGACCGTCTGTGCGCCGCAGGCAACCAGGAAATCCCACGGTGACGAGAAGCCTAATCGAAGCGCGCTCCATCTTGTTTTTATAAATCCCCGGTAGGTTGCATGTGAAGTCCTTCTGTCTGCCGCGTTTTCCTTGATCCTTGCAAACACCAAGTCATCGTTGATATTTTTGCAGTAGTAGCCCTCGTGCAGGATCCTGACATACAGATCATAGTCTTCGCTGCGGGTCATCGCCTTATAGCCACCGACTTTCAGAACAGCGCTCCTCTTGTACATGACCGTCATATTATTAAACGGCTGCCGTCTCCTTGCGTATTTTTGTATTCCTTCATTATCGCAGGGAACAAGTCTCCGGCTGACAGGCTTTGCCGGGTCCTCCGTGAATTCAAGAATGTTTCCGCCGACTACCGTCAGCCTGTCATCTTCAGCAAACTCCTTCAGCTGCCGTTCGCACCGGTCCAAGACGGAGATATCATCCGAGTCCATTTTTGCGATCAATTCATTTTTGCAATGAGTAAGGCCGATATTCAATGCTGCCCCGGTGCCAATATTCTGCGGAAGGCGGACAAGATGAAGTACGGCAGGATTTTGCGCAAGATGCCGTTCCAAAACCGCATCCAGCTCTGCTGTCAGCGGCCCATCGCATACAATTACAAAGTCGTCCGTTCTGACGGTTTGATCCAGCATGCTTTGAATGGCTGTATCAAGATATACAGGGCATACACAGACATTAAAACTGAGTACTCCATCCTAATTTTCTCCTCTTGGGCCGATATCAACTTTGAAAATACGCAGCAACTTTAAATTACGAAGCCAATGCTTTGCGTGATGGAAAAAACTTCGATTTCGCACATCTGAACGACACGCTGCTGCAATTGAAGCAAAACCTTATCGCATGATACAATTTCTTAACAACATCTACACATCTATGCTTCTTCACATATAATGGAACGTCCTGAGCGCATTTAGTAAGTAATAGCGCTAATTATTATAGCATATAGAAAAGAATAATCAAGAGAAAATGCTGAATCAAGTATAATTTCGTTTTTTTATGCAGAAGTAAATCGAAAAGGAGCGAGGCGATAGGGGATTCAGCGCGCTACTCTTACGCAACACGGCACTGCTATGAAAAATACGCTGTGGTCACAAAGACGATCCCGATAGAAGAAGGGCCCTATTGCTGCGTTTGCTATGATTCACATACAGGACTCAATATAAGTAAATGTGAAGAATAAAAACGTTGAAATCCGGAAAGTGTTATGCTACAATATTATCATTATTTCACGATTTACTGGATGCTCCACTAAAAACGGAAAGGAAAGATATTCATGAACAAGAGTGATGCATGCCGCGAGGTAGACATGATCACGCTGATGAGTGCCCTATGGCGCCGCGCGTGGATCATCGCCCTGATCTCGGTGGTACTTGGCGCGATCTGCTTTGCCTGGGCACGCTTTCTGATTACCCCCACTTATGAAGCCAGCGCCCTGATGTACGTCAATAACACACAGGATCCCGGCAAGCCGATCAGCAATTCCGAGCTTTCCGCGGCGCAGAGCCTTGTAGACACCTATATGGTCATCCTCAGCAGCCGCACCACCCTGGATCAGATCCGTTCAGCCGCGAAGCTGACCTATACGGACAAACAGCTCACCAAAATGATCCGTGCGCAGGCGGTCAACGGAACTGAAGTTTTCGAGATCACTGTTGCCAGCACCGATCCGCAGGAGGCCAGGAATATTGCCAACACGGTCACTCAGGTGCTTCCGGCCCGCATTGCCGACGTAGTGGAGGGCAGCTCTGTGCGGGTCGTGGATTATGCGCAGCTTCCCACCTCAAAGGCAAGCCCCAGCATTCCGTGCTATACGCTGCTGGGTATGCTGACCGGTCTTATTCTCAGTTGCGCGTTCTTTATCCTGCGGGAGCTTTTTGACAATCAGATCCGCAGCGAAGATCAATTGCTTCAGGCGTATCCCCAGATCCCGGTTTTGGCGGTTATCCCTGAGCTTTTGCAGCAAAGCAATGGCCATGACTACGGGTACAGGCAGAAGGAGGGATCCCACCAATGATCTTCAGGAAGGAACAGCCTATTCCGGAGGAAGCTGTCTCTTTAAGGGAACAGCGTGCCATGCAGGGGGACCGGCTCAGCTTTGCCGCCTCCGAGGCGTATAAGCTGCTGCGCACAAATCTGACTTTTGCCCTGCCGGATGAGAAAAAGTGCCGGGTCGTCGGTGTTACAAGCGCTATGCGCGGCGAGGGCAAGAGCACGACGTCCATCAACCTTGCCTATACGCTCGCCGAAACAGGCAAGAAGGTCCTGCTGATCGAGGCGGACATGCGGCGTCCCAATCTGGCGCGCCGTCTGGCGATCGATCCGGCTCCGGGTCTGTCCAATCTGCTGGCAGGCCTGTGTCAGGAACAGGATGTGGTTCAGGATGTCGGACTGCTGGACAGCCTCAAGGTCATTACGTCCGGCGATATCCCGCCCAATCCGTCCGAACTGCTTGGTTCGGAGCGTATGAACGCCGTAACGGCAAACCTGGTGTGAAGCTTTGATTTTGTTATTTTTGACTTGCCGCCGATAAACGCTGTTTCGGACGGCCTGGTTGTCGCCAATCTGATCCAGGGGATGCTCGTTGTCGTCCGGCAGGATTACAGCAACCGTCAGGATCTTTCGGCAACACTGCGCCAGCTGGAGTATCTGCATATCAAGGTGCTGGGCTTTGTTATGACCTGCGCCACGGCTTCCGGCGGCCGTTATGGCCGATATGCGCGCTACAGCCGCTACAAATACGGCTATGGCTACGGAGAGGAGGCACAAGCGGCTCCCGGTCCCTCCCCCAAATCCGATAAACCCCATATGAGGAAATAAAGCGCCATGATCGACTTCCATTCGCATATTCTGCCAGCCATGGATGACGGAAGCAAGAACATCGAGGAAAGCCTGCAGATGCTGCGTATGCTTCAGGAGCAGGGCGTCGAAAGGGTTATTGCCACGCCGCATTTCTATGCGGATGAAAACCCGCCGGACGTATTTTTGCGCCGCCGCGCGGACGCCTGGGAGCATTTACGGGCACACCTCACGCAGGGACTTCCTCATGTGCTTTTGGGTGCTGAGGTCCACTACTTTCAGGGGATCAGCCGCACAGCACAGGTCCGGCAGCTATGCATACAAGATACCGGTGTTCTTTTGCTGGAAATGCCTTTCAGCGGCTGGTCCTCCCGCACGGTAGAGGATCTCGCTGCGCTGGCTCAGCAGCAGGAGATGACGGTCGTGCTGGCGCATGTGGAGCGATATCTCCCCGACCAGCCCCGCGCCCTGTGGCCTAAGCTGCGGCGAATGGGCATTCTGTTCCAATGCAACGCGTCGTTCTTCCTTGACTGGCGCACGAAGCACAGGGCCGTAAAGATGCTGCGGAACCGGGAAATAGATATCCTGGGCTCGGACTGCCACGGTGTGTCCTATCGTCCGCCTCGCCTGGACGAGGCTGCGAAGTTCATTTGCCGGCATGCAGGGAATGAAGCTTTATCGCGGCTGGAGGACTGTTCCCGGAAGCTTATAGGTACGGACCGATAAATGTCAAATTCCCTGCTCTTTGAAAGCTGAACTGCACCCCATTTGTTAGATAGTATGATATAACATCTAACAAATGGGGTGCAGTTCAAGTGACATGGCCCTTTCATTGGAGAACTATTTTCTTCTGGCCGAACTGAACGGAAGAACTGTCCGGATTGCAAAGCTGTCCAAGGCCTGCCGGGAGCGGCTGGATCGTCTGCGGTCAAATGGATACACGCCGTGCTCGGCCGAAGTTCGCTTTGTTGTGGCGTGGAAAAAAGAAGACACAGATGAAGAGATCCCGGTGATCCTATCCGACATCCATCTGCAAAAGGACACCGCCGCACAATAAGTGCCGCGGTATTTCAAAAGGAGAACACTCATGAAAGCCCTGACCTACATAGAACACAACCATTTTGCGCTGCTGGACAAGCCGGAGCCGGAGATCATCGATCCCCGGGATGCCGTCGTGCGGGTGACGCTGGGCTCTATCTGCACCAGCGACCTGCACATCAAGCACGGTTCCGTACCCCGTGCCGTGCCCGGTATCACCGTCGGCCACGAGATGGTGGGTGTGGTGGAATCCGTCGGTGCAGCGGTCAAAACCGTGCGCCCCGGCGACCGGGTAACGGTGAATGTGGAGACCTTCTGCGGCGAATGCTATTTCTGCCAGCATGACTGGGTAAACAACTGCACCGACCCAGACGGCGGCTGGGCGCTGGGCTGCCGCATCGACGGCGGACAGGCGGAGCTTGTCCGGGTGCCCTATGCCGATCAGGGACTCAACAAGATTCCCGACAGCGTCACCAATGAGCAGGCGCTGTTTGTGGGCGATATTCTTGCCACCGGCTTCTGGGCCGCGAAGATTTCGGAGATCAAAAGTGAGGACACCGTCCTCATCATCGGCGCAGGCCCCACAGGCATCTGCACGCTGCTGTGCGCAGCACTGAAAGAGCCAAAGCGCATCATCGTCTGCGAGAAAGATCCGGCACGACTTACCTTTGTCCGGGAGCACTATCCGAAAGTGCTGACCTGCACACCGGAGGAATGCGAGGGCTTTGTGCTCTTAAATAGCGACCACGGCGGCGCTGATGTGGTGCTGGAGGTGGCAGGCGGCAAGGATACCTTCCGGCTTGCATGGCGCTGCGCCCGTCCCAACGCCATTGTAACGGTAGTTGCCCTCTACGACGAGGCACAGACGCTGCCGCTGCCGGAGATGTACGGCAAGAATCTGACCTTCAAGACCGGCGGCGTGGACGGCTGCGACTGCGCGGAAATTCTGCGCCTAATCGAGCAGGGCAAGCTGGACACCACGCCGCTCATCACCCATCGCTTTCCTCTGAGCGAAATCGAAGAAGCCTACCGCATCTTTGAAAACCGGCTGGACGGGGTCATCAAGGTGGCCATCACGGCAGATAAACCGCATGAAAAATGCAGCACTGTATGATGTGGATGCGCGCACAATCAGCGAACATATTAAGAAAATTAATGCGTACGGCGAATTGGCGGAATCGGCAACTATCCGGAAATTCCGGACGGTTCAAACAGAAGGCTCCTGTCAGGAAAACTGCCGTGTGGGAAATTCGACAACGTCTCAAAGCATCGGGTCTTGAAACGGATGGAGGAGAAGGTGGATAAAGCAATTTTAGACAAGCTCATTCAATGCTACGAAACGGATATGGACGAGCTTTATGGCGGCGAACACGACGAGATATTCAAGTGGAGGGCGCTCAAAACCTTTCAGGCAGAGTGGTTCCGTGCGGATCATCCCGATTTTCTTTCCAGATTCAATGCGGCCACCAGAGATTTTTCCGTACTGATTGATAACAGCCGTATGCACCCTCGCAGCGGGGTCGCAAAGCTTTGGGAAAAGAATCCAGATGAAGTGGAGCGCTTGTTCTGCGAAGTGCTTTTTGCTGCGGATCATGGCGACCTGACACTGCGCCAGGAGCACATGGACGCATTCGTAGACGGGATGGAGCAACTGCGCGTTGCTCACTATCCCGCCAACTGGTCCTTTAAACAGGATCGCCATACAGCCTCCGCGTTTCTGGCTATGTACGCCCCGGAGGACAACTATATCTATAAGAGCTCCGAGGCAAACCTCATGGAAAACTACGGCGCGTATGGCTTCCATATAGGTTCCGGAGAACACTTTGACCTGAGTGCTTACTACAGGATGTGCGATGAGATTGCCGCAAGCTTCCGGGAACATTCTGCGCTCCTGGAAAAGCACTTCGATAAAATCCGTGAGCGCGACGACCTCATGGAAGACCGCAGTTTGCACATTCTGGTCTATGACCTGATTTATTGCAGCAAAACCTATAACTATTACAACAGGATCCACTTGCAGAAGCGAAAGCCGGAGAAACAGGCAAAAGCAGCAGCCCGGCAGGAAGCGGATGAGGTGAAGCGGCAGGCCCAGATTGAGGCGTTGACGACACAGATAGAGGCATTGTATGAAGCGCTTCCGGATGTTTCCGACATCTCGCTGACCAATGTGGAGGTCACATCCAGACTCTATGGCACTGGGATGGTGATTGAGCACGATCTGAACACCATTCGGGTACAATTCCTGGGTCTGGTAAAGTCTTTTATCCTGAATACGAAATATAATCGGCGGCCTTCTTTTGAAAACGATGCGGAAGTTGTTGCCGCCTATACAGAGTACACGAGTATAATGGACAGAATCCACACCCTTGAAAGACAGTTGCATCTGCTTGCTGCAAAGTAGGCTTTGCAGTCATAAATTCAGGAGAAAGCCATGTTATCCATGAGACCAGACCCGGAGATTCGGGTGAAAAAAATCGCCATTCCCGCAGGCCGACGCCGGACTCCGGCGCTGGTGCTGTCGCCGAATGAGGCTCCGGTGCTGGCTACCGGCGTGCTGTGGATTCACGGCGGCGGGTACATCCTCGGCATGAAGGAAATGGTGCATATGTCCCGGGCGGTCGATCTGGTGAAAAAGTTCGGGGCGGTGGTAGTGTCGCCGGGGTATCGGCTGGCCTTTGCTGCGCCATATCCTGCTGTGCTGGACGATTGCCATGCGGCGCTAGTGTAAATGAAGTCCCACGCTGCCGAGTTGGGCATCCGTGCTGACCAAATCATGGTGGGCGGCGAGAGCGCAGGCGGCGGGCTGTGCGCCGCCCTGTGCATCAAGGCCCGAGACACCGGTGTGGTGAACGTCGCCTTCCAGATGCCCCTTTACCCCATGCTGGACGACCGGGACACGGAAACCTCCCGGGACAACCACGGCAAGGTGTGGAACACCCGGCGCAACCATTTTGGCTGGCGCTGTTATCTGCGGGGGCAGAAGCGGGACGGCCTGTCGCCCTACGCCGCTCCCGCCCGTCTGACGGATTTCTCCGGCCTGCCGCCTGCCTACACCTTCGTGGGGGACGGCGAGCCATTCTATGCCGAGACGGTGCGGTATATCGAGAACCTGAAGAAATGCGGGATTCCCGCCAGCGTGGACGTGTACCACTCTGATATGCACGCCTTTGACATGATGCAGCCGGATACACCCTGAGCCGGGAAGCCGCCCGGCGGTTCAACGAACAGTTCGCCTATGCACAGACGCATTATTTTGCGCCGCAGAGATGAGCACAATGTGAAGAGACATCGACAGATCGGAATTTACGGAGTTGATGAAATGATTAGGAAATATGTTGACGGTGATATAGATGCAGTGATGCAAATATGGTTAAATACGAATATTCAGGCACATAGTTTTATATCTCCAGATTATTGGCAGAGCAATTTTGATACAGTAAAAGGAATGATGCCCCTTGCGGAAGTGTATGTATATGAAGATGATTGCACAAAGCAGATAGGCGGATTCATCGGAATGAACGATAACTACATTGAAGGAATTTTCGTGAAAAAAGCAGTACAATCAAAAGGAATCGGAAAGCAACTGTTAAATTACGCTAAAGAAGGCAAATCTACACTAAGATTAAGCGTTTATCAGAAGAACAAGAAAGCTATTCGATTTTATCTGCGAGAAGAATTTGCCATTCAATCCGAAAACATAGATAACAATACGGACGAAAAAGAATTTGTAATGGTATGGAATCGGTAACTTCCGGTTTGTCGTACCAACTGAGAAATGAGGCAGAAACCACCCGAACCGATCAAGGAGTAACACCATGGATATCGACGCAAAATTGAGACCGCTGTACCTTCTGCAGATCCTGCAGGAATGCACGGATGAGGACAACTATCTGACCACCGCCCAGTTGGCCAGCATTCTGAAGCAGCGCTCTGGCAGGCATCTATAAGGCCCGGGATCTGAAGCGCAATGTGGTTGTGGACGGCCGGGGAAAGCTGGAAAACAAGCAGATTTTCTACATCATCGACACCATCAACGAAGCCATCAACCGGCATAAGAAAATCCGCTTCCGGAAGATTGAATACAACGTGAAGAAGGAGCGTGTGCTTCATCACGGCGGAGAGAAATACACCTTCAGCCCCTACTCCCTGGTCTGGGACGGCGACAACTACTATGTGGTGGGCTATTCGGACAAGTACGAGAACATCGGCAGCCACCGGGTAGACCGCATTGCGGAGCAGCCGGAGATTCTCGACGAGCCTGCGGTGCCGCCCAAGGCCGGTTTCTCCGTCGAAAAGTATGTGAAAACCACCTTCCGGATGTACAACGCTCCTCGCAAAGAGGTGGAGCTGCTCTGCGACAACGGCGTGATGGATGCGATCATCGACCAATTCGGGCCGGACGTCCACACCTATGCCGGAGACCTGCAGAATTTCCGGGTCATTGAGGAAGTTGCTGTCGGCAAGGTGTTCTTTAACTGGATTTTCGGCTTCGAGGGCAAGGTGCGCATCAAAGCTCCGGCGGACGTAAAAGAGCAGTACCGGCAGATGGTGGAGAATGCGGCGAAGGTGTTATAACTTGCAGGAGGATTCCCATGACAGAAGAAAATAACAAATCCCGCTGCCGGTGGTGCAACCTGGCCAATCCCCTTTATGTCCGCTACCACGATGAGGAGTGGGGCGTTCCGTGCCACGATGACCACGCTCTGTATGAGCTGCTGATTCTGGAATCCTTTCAGGCGGGCTTGAGCTGGGAGACGGTGCTGAACAAGCGGGCGCGGTTCCGGGAGGTCTACGACGGCTTTGACCTGGACAAGGTCTGCGCTTACGGCGAGGAAAAGATTGCCCGGCTGCTCTCTGACGAGGGCATCATCCGCAACCGGCTGAAAATCCGGGCCAGTGTCAAAAACAGCCGTATCTTCCGGGACATTCAGGAAGAGTACGGCAGCTTTGAAAAGTATATCTGGGGCTGGACAGACGGCAAGGTCATCTACGAAAATGACCCCGCCGTTACCACCGGCCCGCTGTCCGACGCCATTTCCCAAGACCTGAAAAAGCGGGGCATGACCTTCGTTGGCTCCACCATCATCTACGCCTATTTGCAGGCCATCGGCGTCATCAATGCCCACAGCGACGACTGCTGGCTGCATGGCGGGAATGGCTAAACAGTTCGAAGAAAATAATTATGCCCCATTATACCCTTGATTTCGCGGGTATAATGGGGCATAATTCTACATAGAATAGTATCTCGCAGGAGGTGCGCTATGGAGTTATCTGAGATGCAGGCACGTGCGGCGGAGCTGGAACAGCTGATTGCTGATCTGCCAGCCGGTTCCATTACGAAGAAAACCGTCAACGGCAAGGAATATTTCTACCACCGCTGGACAGAGGACAAGAAGCGGCGGGAGAAGTATATTCCGGCGGATGAACTGGAGGATTTTCGCGCTCAAATCGGGCAAAGAAAAGCTCTGGAACGGGAGCTGAAAGCGCTGAAGAAGCAGCTGCCCAAGGGAAAATCTGTGGATACCTCTGCGTTTACCACGAATGTCCGCACCGGAGAGGCGCTGCGTTCCTTCGCGGCATCTGTTCGCGGCTATCGCAGGCGCGAGTGCTTCCAGCAGCTGCACGACTACATTTACGGTGGGCAGCAGGACAAGGTGTTTATCCTCTACGGTCTGCGCCGGACGGGTAAAACCACCATGATCCGTCAGATTTTCGCGGAGATGAGCGAGGCAGAACTTGCCAAGGTTGCATTCATCCAGATTACCGCAAGAGATACGCTGGCGGATGTAAACCGTGATCTCAAGCTGCTGGAGGCGCAGGGCTTCCGCTATGTGTTCCTCGATGAAGTGACACTCATGGAGGATTTCATCGAGGGCGCGGCGCTGTTTTCTGATGTATTTGCGGCCTGCGGCATGAAAACCGTACTCTCCGGCGCGGACTCGATGGGATTTCTCTTTGCTGAGGACGAACAGCTCTACGGACGCTGCATCCTGCTGCACACCACGTTCATCCCTTACCGCGAGTTTGAGTCCGTTCTCGGCATCCATGGCATCGACGAGTATATCCGCTACGGCGGCACCATGAGTCTCGGCGGCATCCACTACAACGAGACTTCCACCTTTGCCAGTAGGGAAAGCGCCGATGAGTATGTGGACACGGCCATTGCCCGCAACATCCAGCACTCCCTGCGCTGCTATCAGTACGAGGGGCATTTCCGGCATCTGTGGGACCTGTACGACAAAAATGAACTGACCAGCGCCATCAACCGCGTGGTGGAGGACATCAACCACCGCTTCACGCTGGAGGTGCTGTCGCAGGATTGGAAGTCCCACGACCTTGGCATTTCCGCCAGCAACCTGCGCCGGGATCGGGAGAACCCGACGGACATCCTCGACTGCATTGACCTTGCGGCTGTCACCGATAGTCTGCGAAAGCTGCTGGAGATCCGCAACAAGGCGGAGCAGACCGTAAAACTGGACGATGTTCATGCGGCAGAGATCAAGGAGTATCTGGATTTGCTGGACCTGACGCGGGAGATCGACGTGCTGCACCTGCCGGATGTCGGCACGAAGTCCAGCCGCACGGCGATCGCGCAACCGGGTCTCCGCTATGCGCAGGCGGACGCGCTGATCCGCAGCCTGCTGCTGGATGAGACGTTCAGCGCGCTGTCTCTGGCGGAGCGCACCGCCGTGCAGCAGCGCATCCTGACCGATATCAAAGGGCGGATGTTGAAGGACATCGTCCTGCTGGAAACCAAGCTGGCAACCCCCAAGAAGCAGGTGTTTGTGCTGCAATTCCCCGTAGGTGAGTTTGATATGGTGGTGTTTGACCCCAACGCCGGTTCGTGTCGGATTTTCGAGATCAAGCACAGCGAAGAAGCTGCGCCGCAGCAGTATCGCCATTTGATCGACGCGGAAAAGTGCGCCCAGACGGAGCATCGCTATGGCCCAATCACCGGGAGGTTTGTCCTTTATCGCGGGAAAGATCAGGTAGTAGAGGGCATTCAGTATCAGAACGTGGAAGAATATCTGAAAACACTTGTATAACAGAGCCGCGATCCTAATGTATAGCTCAGGGCGGCGGCTTTCCATCGCTCATTTCATCAATCATTTTCTCGGCTCGTATGAGCGATGCTCTCAAATCCAATATTTTTTCAGATTTTTCCCTTGGGTACCTTTTCAAATGGAATCCAATCCGTTATAATGTGCTTATCAACCTAACGATATGCGCGAGGTGCCGCTATGAAGACGAAAGACAAGTCGAAGCAATATGTTATCTACTCCCGCAAGTCCAAGTTCACCGGCAAGGGCGAGAGCATCGAAAACCAGATCGAGCTGTGCCGCCAGTACATCGCCATGCACTTTGGTGACGACGCAGCGGAGAATGCGCTGGTCTACGAGGATGAGGGCTTTTCCGGCGGCAATCTGGAGCGCCCGCAGTTCAAGAAAATGATGAAGGACTCGCAGAAAATCGAGTTTGCCGCCATCGTGGTCTACCGCCTTGACCGCATCAGCCGCAACATCGGCGACTTTGCCAAACTCATCGAGGACTTAGGCGACCGGCACATCGACTTCATCTCTATCCGCGAGCAGTTCGACACCAGCTCCCCCATGGGCAGGGCCATGATGTATATCGCGTCGGTCTTTTCCCAGCTGGAGCGGGAAACCATCGCCGAGCGCATCCGGGACAACATGCACGAGCTGTCCAAAACCGGGCGCTGGTTGGGCGGCACCACGCCCACCGGTTACGCTTCGGAGAGCGAATCCAAGATAACGGTGGACGGCAAGGAGCGCAAGGCCTACAAGCTGAAGCCCATTCCGGAGGAAATCCAGCTGGTCAAAACGATTTTCTCCGTCTTCATGGAAACCGGCTCCCTTAGCAAGACCGACCAGTACCTGCTGGAGCATCGCTGCGTCACCAAGCGCGGCAAGCAGTTCACCCGGTTTGCCATCAGGGGTATCCTCACAAATCCCGTCTATATGATCGCCGACGAGACGGCGTACCAGTACCTCAAGGAGAACAACGCAGACCTGTTTGCCGAGCAGTCCGAGTTCGACGGCGAGCACGGTATCATGGCCTACAACCGCACCCTGCAGCGCCCCGGCAAGGCCAACCAGATCCGTCCCATGGAGGAATGGATCGTGGCAGTGGGCAAGCATCCGGGCATCATCTCCGGCAGCGACTGGGTGCAGGTACAGGCCATGCTGGATGTCAACAAGTCCAAGAGCTACCGCAGGCCACGCAGCAATGTGGCGCTGCTGTCGGGGCTTCTCCGCTGCGGCGAGTGCGGCGACTATATGCGCCCCAAACTGACCAACCGTACCAATGCCGATGGCGACCTAATTTATACTTATATGTGCTCCACCAAGGAGCGCAGCCACGGGACAGTGTGCGGCATGAAAAACTGCAACGGCAATACGCTGGACGCCAAGATTATCGAGGAGATCCGCAAGCTGTCCGCCGACAAGGAGACGCTTGCCGGACTTCTGGCGCAGACCAAGAAGGTCATCAACGGCAACAAGGAGGGCTACGACGCGGAGCTGGCACAGCTGCGCGAGAAGCACGCCGAGACTGAAGAGCGCATCAAGAGATTGGTAGACTCTCTGTCCGTTGCTACTGACACCTCGGCTAAGTACGTCATGGAGCAGATCGACGAGCTGCACCAGCAGAGCGAGCAGGAGCGATCAAGGCTTTCTGAGCTGGAGGCCCTCACGGAGCAAAGCCGGATGCTGCATCAGGAGTTCGCCTTCCATCAAGAGATGATCGAATCCTTCGCCCATGCGGTGGATACGGCGACGCTGGAGGAAAAACGCCGCCTGCTGCGCACCATCGTCAAAAAGGTGGTCTGGGACGGCAAAAACGCCTATGTTTACCTCTTTGCAGAGGATGGAGAGGCGGATTTGCCACCCATTGACCAACCTATGTATCCGTTGGGAGAGGATAGCGAATGAAATCCTCATGCACTTTCGCTCGCAGCGGAAGCTGCAGGGGGAGGTTTCGCTCTCGGAGGCGATTGAGACGGATCAATCGGGCGGGAACCTGTATCTGATGGACGTGGTCGGGGTGGACGATACGATGCTCTCCGACCTGCAGGACAAGGAAAACTGCCTGCTCGTGCGGCGGCTGGTGGGGGAGTGCCTGACGGAGCGTGAGGCAGATGTGATCCGCCGCCGCTACGGCCTTGAGGGCCGCGCGCCGCAGACCCAGCGCCAGGTCGCCGCCGTCTATGGCATCAGCCGCAGCTATGTATCGCGCATCGAAAAGCGGGCGCTGGAGAAGCTGGAGCAGGCGCTGCGGGAGCGGGGTGTGTAAAAGCGGAAAGCCCGGCGGATGTAGATCCGACGGGCTTTGGCGTTTGGGGTTGCGCGGGTGTCGGTTTCCCTGTATAATATCGGTAAAAACAGGCGGAAGCGAGGGAAAAGACATGGAAGCTGCCCACGGGGCAGGAACAGCCCGACGCGGGCGAGGTGCTTCTGCCGGAGGGGTGGCGCAGCGCGCTGCGTACCTTCGACCTCGCGGACGTACCCTATCCCCGCGACCCGGAGAGCCCCCGCCTGCGCGATCTGAAACGTGCGGTCACGGAGGAGTGCCTGCGCGGGAGCGGGAGATAACGAGAGAAAGCAGGTGAACCGGATGTCTCAAAACTTCACGGATGCTAACGGCCGCTTTCGAAGACAAGTTGTGACAAATCTTGATATTGGAAAAGGCGGCAGTGCCATATGTACATATGCGATTCTGGAAGCGGGCCTTGGCGTTATCGTTATATGCGGGCTTTTTACGATAGGATCCTTGTGCATAATACAAGAGGGTATAAGTGAATGTATTGGTCTATATCTAAATGGTGAGAAACTACCGTTTTATTATGTGCCGGGATTTGTGCTCTTCTTGGTGTGCGCTGGAGTTGGTGTATATTTTTATCGAAGAGTGTGCGGATGTCTTCTTGGCTGGCTGACTTTTACAGAGACAGAGGTTATCTGGCGCTGCCCGTTCAGAAAAACGCGGCGTATTCCGCGGGAGGAGTGCCGGTATGCCGGAATTCATCAGTGCATGTTCGGAAAGTCGGAGAGAACCGGCCAGCCGGCAATGGGAGTAAAAGCGTTTATATCGACTAAGCCCTATCCGGGCTATGCCAACATCAGCCTTTTACAGAATACAGATGAATTTGTGACGGGCCTTGTGACCTACAGGCTCTGCAAGGTGCTGAGCGAGTGGCTCCCGGATCCGCAGAACCGCTGCTTCATAAGCGAAGCGGCGCGGATGGAGCGCGATCGCCGCGGCATGCGCAGACGGCGGGAAAGAAGAAGGGCGGAGCGCAGGCGCCGAAGAATGAAAAAACGGGAGCAATAGTCTCGCAGAATTTGCGGCTTAGAAGCTGCGAATAAGATGAAAGCGGTTTCCGGCGGCTATGTCGCAAGGGCATTTTACCCGAAGCAAAGCTCGTTTGTAAAAGCCGTCGGCTTATGGATGGACTGAAAACCGGGAGTGTGCGAAGCGCACTCCCGGTTTTTGCATTTTCATATTATATAAATATCTTTTCCCTGGCTGTATGAATGTGGGAGTGATGCGGACTTAAATTCAGTGTTCGTAATACTAAGGACCAGAAGGCCGGGGGTTCGAATCCCTCACGGCGTGCCAAAAAGACCCGAAACCGTAAGGCTTCGGGTCTTTTTGTTTGCATAAGTTGTTGTTTTCTCCCGCTGCTTTTTTCTGACCCAAACGCTGACCCCAACGGGAGCGGATAGCGGAAAGGTCTATACCGCACGGGAGAGGATGCTCCCCATGGTTTGCGCCGCCTTGAGCTGTGCGTCGGTGGTGACGTGGGCGTAGGTGTCCAGCGTGAAGCCCGCGGAGTAATGACCGAGCATCGAGGACACGGTTTTTACATCCACGCCGTTTTGCAGCGCCATCGTTGCGAAGGTGTGGCGCAGGTCATGGAAGCGTATCCGTGGCAATCCCGCCCGTTTCAGCACTCTTTGCAGCATATGCAGGACGCTGTCCGGGGACATAGGGCCTCCGGTGGGCGATGGAAATACCCATTCGCTGCTTCCCACCTTGTTTTTCTGTGCCTTTAGAACGTCTATCGCGTCTGCCGACAACGGCAGTGTGCGGTAGGCGTTTTTCGTTTTCAGCGGGGCCTCGACCACCTTGCCGTTTTGCCGTGAGATGGCTCTCTGAATTTTCAGCACGCCATGCTGGAAGTCCACATCCGTCCACTTCAATCCCAGCAGTTCCCCCCGCCGAAGTCCGGTGGCGAGGTCGAGGTAGTAGAGTTCGTACACGCCGCTGTCCTTGGCCTCCTGGAAGAAGGCGCTGAGTTGCTCGGCGGTCAGGGTTTTCATCTCTTTGTGTTCGGCTTTCGGCAAGGCGCAGCCCTGTGTCGGATTGCGGGTTACCAACTTCTGCTCCATGGCGAGATTGTACGCCGAGCAGATCAGCTGGTGGATGTTGCGAACCGTCTTGGGCGCCAGACCTTTCGGCTTTTTCTTGGCCTCGACGCGGTCTACCCGGCCACCGTCCAGCAGATGCTTGTAGAACCGCTGCAAGTCCAGAGAGGTCAGGTCTGCCAGCGGGATGCTGCCAATTTGCGGCTTGATGTGGTTTTTCAGAAAGCCTTGTGAGGTTTTGAAGGTGGACGGGCGCAATTTCACCTTGGCGTAGTTCTCCATCCACACTTCCAGCCATGTTCCCACCGTGTAGGTCTTGGCCCGCCCATAGTCGATGCCCACATTTTCCTCGATGGCTTTCTTCAACTTCTCCTTCACTTCTGCCTGTGTCTTGCCCAGCACGTTCTTGATGATGCGCTTTCCGGTCTCCGGGTCATAGCCTGCGGTGTAGCGGCCCTCCCATCGTCCATCTTTCCGCTTGCGGATGTTCCCCTCGCCGTTTGCTCGTCGTTTTGGCATAGTATCGCCCTCCTTTGTAACGGTACACAATACCGTAAAGGGCAGCGAATAGCTATGGGAAAGCCACAGTATTATCAGAAAGTTATCAATTCTCAGCCGACGCTTATCTTTGTTTAAGGCATACCAATATTTGAGCTGCCACGGAGACTTCCACCGACTTTAGCGGCATAAAGCGTACCGATTTTATATCAAAGCGCCGCCGCAAACCCTTGTGACACGGAGCTTTGCGGCGACTTTTCTCAAATTTAGCGTCAAACAGTTCCGGGAACCTCGAAAAAAGCGTCAATTTCCAAAACCCGCAAACCCTTGCGGCAGCTCGCACTGCGGGCTGCTGTGAATAGGCATTGGCGCGAAAAGCGCCAATGCCTTTCTCCTGCCCCGATTTCGGTGCATCGAAAATCGGCCAAAAGCTGTTCAAAATCCCCGGGGGCACTATCATTATCCGTTTTCGCTCCTGCGAGGGCACACAAGGGCTCACAGGGGCCGAAACGAAGCTGCAGCGTAGCATTATCCCTATTGATGGATGGAACCGCACCGATGCCGTGGTGAAAGAAGACGGGGCTGTGTTTTAAACCGCAGAAATTTTGAAGTTGGAATACTGCTGCAACTTGAAAGTGTTGTGAGGTACAAAAGAAGATAGGACGAATCCTTTGACCAAAGTGATGGCCAGAGGTATCGTCCTATTCTTTGGTTATAGTGAGACAGAAATTGAGCTTTGGAGGCCGAATGGCTTGCATCTGTTGCAGCATAGGGGGACACTGCTTGGGGGATAGGGGCCGACTTTGGGTCGACTTGTTGCTGTCATGCAGGGTCTCAAATTAAAGGCATATTTTTAGAAAAGGCTTCTGTAAAAAGCTGGGTTGCTTCCTTTTTGCGGGTGCGGCTGATGAGGATCACACTGCCGTCGATGAGATGGAAGGTATTTCCTACAAGAGAAAAGATTTTGGAGGTATTTACCCAAAAGCTCTGATGGCAGTGGATGAAAGTATGCGGCTCCAAAGTAGACAGCAGTTCTTTAGGGGTTTGGCGGCAGACCATTGTTTCATGGAGCTTGACCACCTTTGTTTGGTGGCCGACCTGCTCCAGATACAAAATTTCGGAGATAGGTATGCGCTCTCTGTTGCGCCGCTTCCTGACCCAGATGGCAGGTGTCTCGTAAAAGCCCTTTTCCAGGGTGTCGATACATTTATCCAGGGCCGGTGCCAGATATTTTTCTATATCCTTTTTCAGGATGAACCAAGTGTGGTTGGCGAAATAGGCTTCGGAAGTATACTCCGGGTAGGCGGTGAGAAAAATGATCTGACAGTTGGGACATTTGGCATTAATGGTCTTTGCCAGGTCGATGCCGCTGGCTTTGCCTTTGCCCAAGTCGATGTCTAAGATGGTGATATTCGCACTGTGATTATCCAGCCCGGACAGAAGTCCTTTGGGGGAGCTATAGTCAAAAATGCAGGCCGGTTGGTTTTGCATATAGTTTTCGATAAACTCGTGGACATGGCGCAGCTGCAGGGGCGTATCGTCGCACAGGAATATGTTAATCATGGGGAAGGGACTCCTTCAAAATCAGGGTAGTGTTATAGATGCCATCATTTTCGCATGAGACAAAGCTGCCATTGTATTTTCCCGCCAGAGACTTAAGAATACGGATGCCGGTGCCGCGCTCCATATAGGAGATGCGGCGTTCTTTTTTGCTACTGTCCGGACGGTAAGGATTTTCGGTTTCAATATGCAGAAATCCGTCGGAGAGACTGGCCTTCAGCGCGATATAGGAATGTGGGATCTGCTGACAGGCATCCGCGGCATTATCCAGCAGATTGCCCAATGCGGTGATCAGGTCCACATCGGAAACAAAGCAGTAAGGGGGCAAATGAATGTCCAAAGAAAGGGTGATGCCTTGCGCGGCAAGATTTTCCATCCGCTCCCGTAAAAATGCATCCACCGCCGTGTTTTGGCAATCGCTGAGCAGGCTTCGGACAGCGGTGGTTTTCTCCAGCTCGGCCACATATTTCTGGGCTGCTTCCTTTTCGCCGCTTTGCAGCATGGCGTGGATGGTGCAGATATGGTTGGCAATGTCGTGGCGCATCTGGCGCATATTGCTGTAGCTTTGGGCCATGAGCTGATAATACTTGGCCTTCACGGCGATCTGCTCCTCCATCAGCTCGTTGCGGGCATGGAGCTCTGCGTTTTCTGCCGTGCGGCTGATGAGACGAAACAGGAGTATGTCTGTGAGAATGGAGAAGATCAGCACCACAAGGACGATGAGGAATTTTTTGGGCGTAAACGGATCGACTGAAGTGAAGATGTAGTAATAATACCAAATGGACAGAAGAACAAATTGATTGATAGGGAGAAGAACATAATAAAAGCGGCTTCGGTCGGAGACACGGTTTTCACCCTTTTTGTCCAGGAGACGGAATGCGTAGACCATGATAACCAAGTAGAGAGCCTGCGCCAGAAGAAACAGGATGTAAAACGGGATCAATTCCAGGTGAAAAAAATCTCGGTTCTGGATCTGTGCGGAGGCCATTGGCGCCAGAAGAAGAGTAGTAAGCTCCGTAAGTACCATAGTAAGAAAGATGCCCAGCACGGCCAAAAGCTTACGCAGGAGATTCCCCCGATGCAGAAGGAGCATGAAAAAGACAAAGTAGGTATTGGAGATTACCAGGCGAAGGGCGGTATTGCCCGACAGTGGGGCATAGGTCAGAAAGCAAGCTACCGCGTTCAGCGCCAGAACCAGCGGATAATAGAAACGCGGCGGGAGCTTGGCGGGGAAGAGCCTGCTGAAGGCACAATACCACATCGTTTGCTGCGTGAGATTCATCAGCAAATAGGCAAATACATACAGGGATGCAGCGGACATGGGGACGAGGTTCCTTTCAAACATGGTTTGTGATATAGAGCTGTGGTTATATGATACAGGCATTCGGCAAGAAAAGCAAGTATATAACATAACTCGCAATCTAAACGACATAATTCGCACGACTGGGAGCGACATCTTCCTTGAATAGTTATCTATATTTCATTATAATTAGTATGTGAGCAAAACACTTACATGAGCCAAGTCCATGAGGAAGACACATGGATTTGGTTGTGAGCGGAGTTGCAGGAGCTATTAGTTCTTGTGGAATGTGTATACTTCGGTAGAGCAAGAGTTTAGATTGGTAATTATACTGGCACAGAACAGGCTGGGACAACTATTACTGTATCATGCGACGCCATAAAGAAGCAACTAAGTAGCGATGATTTTAGGAATGAATAGGGCTTTAAAGTAGGGGAAGAACAGAATGACTCAATATGATACTTTTACGAACAAGGGAACGAGAGAGATTAATGAAGACAGATGCGGTGTGGCCATGCATGAGGATTCGTACTGCTTCACTGTAGCTGACGGCTTAGGCGGACATGGGAACGGAGAGATTGCAGCGCAGGCTGCCGTTGATGCAATATGCACGATGTTTGTGGACGAAGGGTATTCGGACAGCTTCTTCAAAAAGGCGTTTTCAGCTGCTCAGGATGCGATCGTGCAGCAGCAGGAAAGACTGCAGGCACCATCCCGAATGAAAACTACACTTGTTGTGCTGGTGATCCACAAGGGGAAAGCAGTATGGGCTCATGTGGGGGACTCGCGGCTATACGAATTTAAGCAGGGGAAGATGAAGGGGCGTACGATTGACCACAGTGTACCGCAGATGCTTGCAATTTCGGGGGAGATTGAGGAAAAGGACATCCGCCATCATCTGGATAGAAATAGGCTGATGCGGGTCATGGGCATTCGAGGAGAGACACCGCGGTATGACATAAGTCCCATGCTGCGCCTTCATGGAGAACATGCATTTCTTCTGTGCACAGATGGATTTTGGGAGCTGTTAGAAGATACAGATATGGCGCAGCTACAGAAAGAATCGGCTTCGCCGAAGGTGTGGGTGACCCGGATGGCTGCGATGATTCGAGAAAACGGAAAAGACGGCGAGATGGACAATTATACGGCCATAGCGGTGTATACAAAAGGAAAGAGCATATTGGGTAAATAGCGATGGAGAATAGTTTTTCATTTGTGGATCTAAGGAAAAGTAATCGGTACGATATAGCCTTTAGAATGGGCATTGGCAGGCGTGATTCACAGCAGGATGCCGGTTTTGTAGCGGCCTGTGATAATGAAACACTTGCGGTGGTATGCGACGGTATGGGTGGCCTGACAGGAGGAGAGAGGGCCAGCAAGGCTGCAATTGAAAAGTTTCTGAGTGAGTATGAAAGAGAGGGACGGCTGGACGGCGGTGAATGGATGGAGGAAGCCATAGAATTGACTGATGATTTGGTTTACTCCTTAAAGGCACCAGATGGGACTCCGCTTGGCGCAGGGACTACCCTTGCGGCAGTTCACATTATAGCGGACCGCATGTACTGGGTATCTGCCGGGGATAGCCGCATTTATGTCCTGCGGGCAGGGCAAATGGTGCAGATCACAACAGATCATAATTATTTTTTTCAGCTGAATGAAATGCTTCGAAACGGAGAAATCGACAGGGAACAGTACCGGATAGAGGCACAGGAGGGAGAAGCGCTGATTAGCTATGTAGGAATGGGCGGCCTACAGTGGAAGGATATCAGTAGGGCTCCTTTTGTATTGCGGCCGAAGGATACAATTTTAATCTGCTCAGATGGCTTATACAGGTCTGTGCCGGCTCAACTCATTCTTGCGTCCGTTTGCGCCGCAGAGAATATGGAGAATGCTGCAAGCTGTATAGAGCAGGCAATACAGGAGGCAGCAAAGCCGGAGCAGGATAACTACACATATATCCTTATACAATTAAACGGGAGGACAGGCAAATGACAAAGGCAGTAAAATGCTTGGCATGTGGGTTGTACTACAATGGACAGGTTTACAACGAATGCCCGCACTGCAAGGCAAAGCAGGAGCCGGATAAGGAAACAGAAAAAGCTTTAAATCAGAGAGGCAACACTGCAAAGATAGACACACCTGATATTAATGAAGAGCAAAACCCAAAGGTAAATAAAGACGACCCATCTCAAAAACAAAAACGGTATACCGTGCCCTACAACAGAATACCGACGGGAACAGAGCATGAGGCGAATGATATCCTGCCTGAAAAGCATGAGGAAGAGCAATGCGCTGAAGCTGAGAAAATAGAACAACGAGCGGACGAGATTGAAGGAGAAGATAAAAAGGAGATAGGGCAAAAGGCGGATATTATTTCTCAAAACGAATTTGCCGATGACTTGATAAAGCAGCTGAAGAAAAGTGGCAGAACAGTGGGGAAATTTACATCAGCGGACGGCCGCCGGGTAGACCCTGTCGTGGGATGGATCGTTTGTGTAAAGGGCCCTTACTATGGGCAGAGCTTTGCGCTGCACAGCGGCCGGAATAAAATAGGCCGTTCACAGGACTTTGATGTTCGACTCCTGAACGACGAGAGTGTATCGAGATCCTGTGTGGCAGTCATTATGTTCGATGCAAAGGCAAGCACATTTTCTATTATCTCCGGGGACAGCGATAGCCTTTGCTATGTTAACGGGGAAGCACTGTATGAGAGAAAGGTGCTGGTTGGGTATGAACAGATAGAGCTTGGCGATAGTGAGAGAAATATGTTTGTATTTGTACCGCTTTGCGGAGAGCAATTTAGCTGGATTTCCTATCAAGCAACAAAGTAACTGGAGCTGCGGGAGAAGAGTATGAAAAGGTGCGAAAAGTGTTTTGGTGAGTATGATGAGTCAATTGCTGCCGGAGTTTGTCCCTTCTGCGGATATATACAAGGCGAACAGCAGGACGATCCCCGATATCTTCCCATTGGGAGTATTCTGCATGACCGTTATATAATCGGTGGTGTGGTCGGCGCAGGCGGATTTGGTATTACATACAAGGCGTGGGATAATAAATACAATATTTGCAAGGCAATTAAGGAGTACTTTCAACAGGGCGTGGTGAACCGGATTCCCGGGGATACTGATGTATTTGTTGCTGCACCTAAAAGGCAGGCGGAATTTGAATATGGGAAGGAGCGGTTGATAGAGGAGGCGCGCATAGTCGCAAAATTTCAATCACCCAGCATAGTCCGCGTGGATGACTTTTTTGAAGAAAACGGGACATCCTACATGGTTATGGAATTTTTGGACTATGAAACGATGGAAGATTTTTTGATACACCAGAAACGGCCGCTTACGGAGGACGAAGCGGTAAATATTGGCGTGCGGCTCTGTGAGGCACTGGACGAGATCCACCATGCCGGGGTGATCCATCGGGATATTAGCCCGGATAATATTTTTGTGGGCAAGGATGGCAGCGTGAAAATCATTGACTTTGGTTCCGCAAGGCTGTCCAAGGAAGACACGGATTCCAGATTGATTGTGTTGAAGCCGGGATATGCAACCCCCGAGCAGTATGAAAAAATCGACCCGGAAAATGATTTGCAGCAGGCGTGGACCGATATATATGCGCTTGGGGCTACGCTATATGTGGCGGTAACTGGAAAAGTGCCGGCAGAATCCACAGATCGAAAAGCGGATTTTGATGCCCACACAGATCGAGTATGCTACCCGAGGGAAATCAATCAGAATATACCGGAGTACCTCAGCAATACAATCATGACGGCAATGGCTATCAACATTCATGAACGCTTTCAAAACGCCGCGCAGATGAAAGAAGCGCTGCTGCAAAAAAGAGAGGTTTTGCCGGTTGAAGCGGTGCGGAAAAAGAAAAAGAAAAGGCGCGCGGTGGGTATTGCAGCTGGCATTGCGGTGGTGATGCTCCTTGCGGGTGTTTTTGCGGCGAATCTGTTTAAAAACAAAAAGGAAGTCGTGCTGGATCCGGCAACCATCTCTGTGTGGTATTCGCTGAGCGGCGATGAAAGTATTGCCGCAGAGAAGGAGAATGCACTACAAGCTATTTATGATGCGCTTTATGACGGAGATCAATTTGCAAATGTCGAAATCGTGATGCGTGGAATTGCTGAGGGCAGCTACCGTGAGGAGCTGAATAAAGCGTATGCATCGGGCAGTATGCCAACGGTGTTTGAATCTATACAGCCGGATGACGAATATATGAAGGCGGCGAAGAGCTTGGAAGAAATTACGGGTAAGCTGGGAAAGGATGAGTGCCAGTTCCAGACTGCTTTTGAAAAATGTGTGCAGCAAGGAATGCAGATGCCAACGGCATTTAATGTTCCGTTGGTTTATATCAACTCGGAGGTGGTAACGGATTCTGAGGAACTGAAGAGTGTAGCAGGGATGGATGATCTGTTAGCATTGTGCGGCGGGGAACTAAAGTATAAACCCATGTCAGTGCAGAACGGGTTACAGTCGGTTTATGCAGAAATCTTCCCGGAGTTTTCCGGATTTGCATCAAAAATGGGCACAGTGAAAGAGTTTGTTGAGGGAAAAACCGCCGTGTGTTTCGGCGACACTTCTGTCTATTTCCAAATCAGAGATGCTTTGCCGGGGAAGTTTTCTATGATTACGCTTGACATGAGGGATATACCCTGCCAGTACGCCAACTGCTGGAGTATGTCCGCATCAGAAGGGGCTGAAAAGACCGCGGCAGAGACATTCTTGGCATATCTGCTGAGCAATAATGCACAGGATATTTACTATTTGCAGGGAGGAAATCCCGGTTTGCCGATGAACGCTGCGGCGTTAGAGGGGTATGACGATGTCAGAAAGCAGTTTGAGCAGGTGATAGCAAGCTGTGACGCATATACATTTCAGTAGGAGAGATTGAAAATGGAAAGCAGCAAGCAATGTATGCAGTGCATGGAGTTTTATGACGCACAATATGATATATGTCCCTATTGCGGTTATGAGGAGAACAGCGGTAAAAAAGAACTGCTGCATATCGATGCAGGTACTGTACTCATAGACCGCTACTTGATCGGAAACGCTCTGGGCTTTGGCGGCTTTGGCGTAACATACATCGGGTATGACCAAAAGCTCAAGCGCAAGGTGGCCATTAAGGAGTATTTGCCCAGCGAATTTGCCACCCGTGCGCTGCATCAGCCTGATGTGATGATCAACAACAATGAAAAAAAGATGCAGCAGTTTACTGCTGGGATGAAAAAATTCCTTGAGGAGGCAAAAAAGCTGGCAAAGCTGAGCAGCCTTGACGGAATCGTACATATCTATGACAGCTTCGAAGCGAACCACACAGCATACATTGTCATGGAGTATCTGGAAGGGGAAACATTGGCCTCCTACATGAAGCGGGAAAAGAAGCTCACAGAGGAGGCTGCCATGGACATTATTGTCCCGGTGCTGCAAACACTGGAGGAGGTTCACCACAGCGGGATTATTCACAGGGATATTGCGCCCGACAATATTTTTCTGGCAAAGGGACAGGACGGTAAGACACATGTAAAGCTGATCGACTTCGGTGCTTCCAGGTATGCATCTACATCACACAGCAAAAGCCTGACTGTTCTTATTAAGCCCGGTTATTCTCCGGCGGAGCAGTATCAGAGCAACGGCGAGCAGGGGACCTTTACCGATGTTTATGCGGTAGGTGCGGTTTTGTATCATTTGGTCACAGGCGTCAGACCCGAGGATGCATTTGAGCGCCGGACCCAGATACAGAGCGGCGGCAAGGATCCGTTAAAAGATCCCTCCTGCTATAATGATGAACTTTCGAAAAATTTTGAAAACGCATTGATGAACGCCCTGAGTGTTCGGGTGGAGGATCGGTCGGAGACGGCAGATGCCTTTTTGCAGGAGCTTATTTCCGGGGAGCCGGTAAAGCGTCGGGTGAGCAGCATTCGACGGATCGATTTTATGCGGTGGCCTCTTTGGGCAAAAATCGGCGTTCCCGCATCCGCTGCAGCAGCCATTACGCTGATTGTGCTGCTGGCGGCTGGGGTTATTGGCTTTAAGGGGGCTGTGGGCGTATACAAGCTGCCGGACGGAATGACCCGTGTGCCGGATACAATCAATGCCAATGTAGAAGATGCACAGAAATGGCTGAAGGATGCGGCCCTGCAGGTAACGCAGGCAGGAACGGTCTACTCTCCGGGATTGCCTGAAAATGTAGTGCTGGCGCAGGACGTTTCGGCGGGCAGCGTGGTGATGAAAAACACGATGCTTTCCCTTACGGTGAGTACCGGGAAAGAAATCTACCAAATGCCGGATCTGACGGGTATGACGGAAGACTATGCAAGACAGGCATTGGAGTGCATGGGCGTGGCTGTGACAATGCAGGATGGAGAAAAGAATGGCGTCAGCGCAGGCTGCGTGACAGCACAGAGCATTGAACCCTATGCCGAGATAGGAACCGGTGACGAAGTGACATTAACGGTGTCACGGGGTATCAGGGGCACAGATGGGGCTGCACCCTACTTGGTGGGCTTGAGCTATGAAAATGCACTGGGCGCTGCTGCGGAGGCAGGCCTTACTCTAACGGTGACCAGAAAAGAATTTTCCCATGATTGTGCCGAGCCAACCATTAAAACGCAAGCTGTGCAGGCGAGCGAAACGGCGGCTGACGGAACAGTTGGGGTGGAACTGCTTATGCCGTGGCACAGTTTCCAGATGCCTAATCTGAATTATAAGACGGAGGGGGACGCCGCCCAGATTTTGGCCAACATGGGTGTGCATGCAAATGTGTCGCAGGAGAGTAATGAGCTCATTGCGGCGGGCCTTGTGTTTGCTCAAGATCGGGCCAAAGGCGAGACACTGGAGCCGGGAGATACCGTGGCCATCACAGTAAGCACCGGTGGAAAACCTTTTGCTATGCCCAGTATCGTAGGCATGAGCGAAAGCGAGGCGAAAAAGCTGCTGGCGGAGGCAGGACTTTCTGTTGAGGTTGAGTATAATTATGATGCCGATGTAAAGGAAGGAAATGTCATCTCTCAGAGTATCAGCGCTAATGCAGAGGTGACGCGCGGTACAGCCGTAAAAATTGTTGTGTGCAGCACGAAAGACCTGATAACCGTGGCATCTGTTGTGGGAATGGACAAGGCGGCGGCGGAGAGTGCAATCAAGGGGCAAGGCCTAAAGGTGACTATCAACCTGATCGAGAGCAGCAATAACCAAAAGGGCCTGGTTATCAGCCAACTGCCGGAGGCCGGAAGCACACAGAAGACGGGGGAAACCATTGTTCTGACCGTAGGCAAGGGCGCATCTAAGAAAGCCGACGCCACGCCAACACCAGACTCGACGCCCGCAAAAAAAGATCCGGGACCGTGGTCCGATTGGACAACCTCGACGCCGCCCTCCGGGGACTATGATGTGGAGAAAAAGACCCAGTACCGCTATAGGGACAAGGAAACCACCAGTTCTACGGCTTACCCGCTTGATGATTGGACAATGGTAAATTCGGACTCCTACTATACCGATTGGGGCGATTGGAGCGGCTGGTCCGCCAGCGCCGTGTCTGAAAGCGACACCAGACAGGTGGAGACAAAGTGGGTCGAACCAACGTACAGAACTTTATATAACTATAACCGGTATAATGAATACAACTATGCAACGGCAGGTCGGCGCGGCTGAAACGGACCGGCTGTAGGCTGGTGGGGGGGACATTATTGTCAGTATTATGAAGAACATGGCTGGACGGCCTCTCCCTTGGCCTATACAGGTTCTGACAGTGGATACAATATATACGAGAAAGTTTGGTATAACGAGTGGACAACACAAGAGCAGGTAACAGCCGGTTATACTGAATACCGCTACCGTGACCGTTCTTTGATCACCACCTACTACTATGAGCGGTGGGAGGCTTGGTCGGATTGGAGCAGCTCTGCGGTAAGCAGTAGTAGCGACCGCCAGGTGGAGACAAGAACCGTTTACCGTTACAGGACCAAGGGAGCCTGATGGAGAAAGGGAGATAAAGTGAACGTGGATAGCAGACCGATGAAAGAAAAGAGAAAAGCATCTGCGTTTCAAATCACGCTTATTGATGCTGACCAGACTATCAAAAGCCTGTGGCTTCCACAAAAAGTAGAAGGAAAATTTCGGTTTTCCGGGAATGAGCCCGATGCGTGGTACGACTTTTTCTATATAGAGGGCCGGGAAGAAAAATGGTACGCAGTATGCACAGCAAATGCCTGCTTCAAGACCGATTCGGGGGAGCCGGAAAGGTGTATTCCGCTTTTAAACGGACAGTTTCTTACCATTTGGCATGACGACCAGGAGTATACCCTGTATTCGGAGCGCGCCGACGCGGAAAACAGCACCTATCACAACTACCGGATCCATGGGGCGGCTCAGATCACCATTGGGCGCACGGATGAAAACGATATTCAGTATGCGTTAAACTGCGTTTCCAGAAAACACACAACGCTTTGCTGGAACAAAAACCGATGGGTCATTACCGATGAGCATAGCCTGAACGGAACGTTTGTCAACGGACAGAGAATCCACCAGGTGCCGGTTTTTCCGGGGGATGTGATTTACATTGCAGGGCTGCGGATCATCATGGGCTTTGACTTTGTCTCCATGAACGACAGGGGGAGACCGGTTTCACTGAATCTCGGGGTACTGAGACCCGTTCAGAGCATCGAACACAGAGAGACAAAGCAGATGCCTGCGGAGGAAAGGGAACAATATTTCACACCCTCCCCCCGGAAACGGCTGTCCATGGCGTTCCCTACCATTTCCGTCGAACCGCCGCCTATGTCGGCACAGAACGGCAATATGCCGCTGCTGCTGCAGATGGGGAGCTCGGCGGTCATGGGCGGAAGCGCCCTGCTGGCAGGACAGTTCACTATGCTGCTCAGCTCATTCCTGTTCCCTCTGCTGACCAATCGCTTCACCGACAAAGAGCGCAAGGAATATGAGGAGCGCCGGGTAAAGAGCTATACCCAGTATTTAGCGGAAAAGGAACTGGAGATCGAAAAGGAGCGTAAAAGAGAGCAAAACGTATTCAATAGAAATTATCCGGAGCTAAATACACTTTTGGATCAAGCCAACCGGGAAGAGCAGCTATGGGAGCACAAAAAAACCGATGACGACTTCCTCTGTCTTCGCATTGGCAGCGGACAGCTTCCCTTACAGGCAGAAATCAGCTATCCGAAGCGCCGCTTTAATATAAAAGAGGATCACCTGGAAATGCAGATGTATAACCTGGTGGAAAAGCCCATCATATTGGAGGATGTGCCCATTCTTGCGTCCTTTACCGAAGAAAAGATAAACGGCGTGGCGGGAGACCGACGGCATATGGTGGAGTTTATTCGAAATGTGTTGCTGCAGCTTATAGTGACTCACAGCTATGACGATGTAAAGGTTGTTTTCCTGGCAGATGCGTGCGATGTAGAGGAGCTGGAATTTGTCAAATACATTCCTCATATTTGGAACGATCAGCGGACCTTCCGCTTCCTCGCATGTGATGTGACGGAAGCGTATTCTATCAGTGAATATCTAAAACGAGAGCTGGAGAATGATCTGGATTCGCCCCGGGCACTGAAGGAAATTCTGAAGCAGCATCCATATTATGTGATCTTTGCTCTGGATAAGAAAATCTTTGACAGCATGGAGATTCTTAAAAGGGTGCTTCATCTAGAGGAAAACATCGGTGTTTCCATTTTGGCTGCGTTTGACGGTTTTCCAAAGGAGTGCGAGAGAATCTTTCAGCTTAACAAAAACGGTACGCATACCGTTGCATATTTGAAGCAGCTGGAAAGAAACGATGATTATTTCTGGCTGGAAAAGTGCGACGAGATCAAGAGAGAGCAATGCGTCAAAAGGATAGAAAACACCCGCCTGAAAATCGGCGAGCAAGGATTTGCTTTGCCGAAAATGGTTTCATTTCTGGATCTGTTCGGTGTTGGCCGCATTGAGCATCTCAATATCCGCGATAGGTGGCAAAGGAATAATCCTGTCAAATCGCTCTCAACGCCGGTTGGCATCGGCACGGATGGATCTGTGTTCAATTTGGATTTGCACGAGAAATATCAAGGCCCGCATGGATTGGTGGCCGGTATGACGGGGTCAGGCAAATCGGAATTTATTATTACATACATCTTGTCGCTGGCGGTAAACTATCACCCATATGAGGTGGCATTTATCCTGATTGACTATAAGGGCGGAGGATTGGTTGGCGCCTTTGAAGATGCGGAAGCTGGGATTCGCCTGCCGCATTTGATTGGCACAATCACGAATTTGGACGGCAGTGCGATTCAGAGGTCGTTGATGTCGATCCAGAGTGAGCTAATCCGGCGGCAGCGGGTATTTAACGAGACGAAAAACCAGCTTGGCGGCGAAACCATTGATATATATGCGTATCAAAAGCTGTTTCGTGCCGGAAAGGTAGCCGAACCAATGCCGCATTTGTTCATCATTTCCGATGAATTTGCGGAGCTGAAACAGCAGCAACCGGATTTTATGGAGCAGTTGATCAGTGCCGCACGCATTGGCCGCAGCTTGGGAATTCACCTAATCCTTGCGACTCAGAAGCCCAGCGGTGTGGTAAACGACCAGATTCGAAGCAATGCGAAGTTCAAGGTGTGCCTGAAGGTGCAGGATAAATCCGACAGTATGGATATGCTGCTTCGCCCGGAGGCTGCGGAGTTGAAGGATGTGGGGCGGTTTTATCTGCAGGTTGGATATAATGAGTATTTTGCCTTGGGGCAATCCGCCTGGTGCGGCGCACAATATGAGCCGCAGGACACAGTGGAGGAGAGAGTAGACAACTCCATTGCTGTGCTGGATAACCTTGGGCAGACGGTGCTCCGTATAGCGCCGGAAGCGAAGCGCAGCGATTCCGGAAAAAAGCAGGTCACCGCTGTAGTACAGCAGCTCTGCCAATTGGCGCAGGAGGAGAAGATCCCCGTGCGGTCCTTATGGAAGGATCCGCTGCCGAACCGGCTGGATGTTTCTGAGCAGGGTCAGATGCCTAAAACTCCGGTGCAAGCTTATTTGGGAAGGCTGGATGACCCGTCCCGGCAGAAGCAGTTTCCTCTGTTTTTTGATTTTGAACACTGTCAGAATCTGATGATTGTCGGAGAGGGTGGCAGCGGTAAGACGACCATGGTACAAAGTATCCTGTATTCCCTCTGCAAGAACTATTCTTCCGGCGAGGTGCAATTCTACATATTGGATTATTCCAGCCGGATGCTGAAGGCGTTTGATGTCATGCCCCACTGCGGTGCGGTACTGATTGAGGAAAATGAGGACTCGCTGAATGACTTTTTCACTCTGCTTAATGGGATCGTGGCCAGGCGAAAAAAGCTGTTTTCCCAGTGGGAAACAGACAGCTTTGAGGCGGCGCATGCTGAGCACCAGCTGCCGCTAATCCTGGTGGTCATCGACGGCTTTGCGGGACTAAACGCTACCAAAACCGGCGAGGTGCACGGCTACAAGCTGCAGAAATACATTCGGGATGGCGTTAATTATGGCATAAAATATATTATTACATGCAGCCATCTGAATGAGGTATCGGTGCGGATCAAGCAGGAGCTGGGAGGCAGATTATGCCTGCATATGCGGGAAAAGTTTGATTATGGCGAGGCGCTGAACTGCAAGGTCTCCTATGTCCCACCGGATCAACCGGGACGGGGGCTTTACAAGTGGGAGGAGGCTCCGCTGGAATTTCATGCGGCCATGTATTGCCCGAACCTGGAGGATGCGGAGCGGAACAAACACTTAAAAGCGGAGCTGGAAGGCCTGCGAGAACAAAGCGGTGAGGCGCAGGCGGCTATACATCTGCCGGTTCATAAGCAAGATGCCGATTACAGGGAGTTCGCAGCGCAGTTTAAACCCGGTCGGATCCCGCTGGGTTACTTCAAGCAAAATCCTGTAGCTCTTCCCCTGAAGCAATTCAGCGCGTTGAGTGTTTATTTGGGAAATCCACAGGGAACTGTACCCATCATGAGCAATTTCCTATATGCGGCGCAAAGAGAACGAATGAAGATTTTGGCTGTTTGCCGCTGCGAAAGCAGTATCTTTACCGGGGGAGCAGAAGGAGCCGGTGAGGCTGCTGCAAGAAAAGATGTGACCCTGTATGCGCCGAATGAAGAACAGGGCACCCTGTTGCTGGACGAAATTATGAAGCACATGAATGTCAGGAAAAAGCTCCTGACAGACTTTTGCCAGGCAAATGATCTGGACGAAAAAAATAAGGACGGGCTTGCTCGGGCGGCGGAATATGTTCGGTCGCATACGACACCGATTTTAGTTTTTATAGAGAATTTGGCGGATATGGTGTCGAACTTGGACATGATGTCTGAGATGCTGCTGGATGGCGTTTTTAAAGGCATGTGGCAGTATAACATGCGCGTGATCGCCTTCTTTGAGCCGAAAGATGAAAAACGGTGCCAAGAGAGCGTACTGTATAACGGGTACGCCCTAAACGGTCATATGATCTTGTTTGGTGGACGCTTTGATAAGCAAAAGTTCTGCGCGGTACCTATGGATGGGGAAAAGGCGAAGGAGCTGCTGCAATACAATTTGGCTGTCATGCGGTATAACGACGACTGCTATCCTCTTCTGATGCCTTGCGGAGAAATCCGGGTGGAGGAAATACCCGAGGATGACAGAAGTATTTTTTCCTGATATACAAAACCCTGCAGAGAAAGGAGGCGGACATGATGGATGCAGCAGAGGAGTTTTTGCATCATCTCAGGAAGCTGGAAGCGATTTTGGAGAACGACCACGACACTGCAGACAAAAACATGCAGGGTGGGTTCGTGGCTCCATACCGGAGAGGCTTGGAGAGAGAGATGGATCAGCTGCAGGAACTGATCCGAAAAATCAGAAATATTTAAATTTGAAGGGAGAACATTATGGTCAATATTTCTTTTGAAGAAGCACAGGCAAAAATTTGGCAGGCTGAGGTAAAGGCGGAGCTTGAGTTGGTTGCAAAGGTCAATGCAGATGCGGGCCGCTGCATGCAGGATCTAGCTGAAGAGGGGGATCCGCTGACGGTCATTCTGAAGAGAACCGGCGGCATGATCGAAAGCTTCGGTGGCACCTTGCGAAAAGCATTCTTGGGCGCTATGGAGGATGTAGGAAATGCTATGACCAAATATGCAGATACCCATCGCAGACTCATAGATGACGGTAATGCGACAGGGGCAGGACATTAACGGGGAAGGAGACGATAACTATGTTGAAATATAACGAGGGCATTTATCAGGGCAAGATCGATCAGCTGACAGAATATATTTCCATGTTGAACGGACATATCGAAAAACTAACAACATACAAGGATCAGCTTAAAATGTTTTGGGATGATGTAGATGGGATGAATCTGAGCAAGGCGCTTCAAGCGGCTCTTACATCGACGAATAACCAATTGTTCTATCTTCAGAAGCAGTTGTTTTTCTATAAGAAAATGGTAGCCGAGTACAGCAGTGCATCAGCGGACGTGCAGCAAAAAATCGAGAATGCCTTTCAGGCCATGTCGTCCATTGGCGGTATAGCTGCGGTGGCGGGGATGTAAGCATCCATGCTGTTTCAGGTAAACGATGCCGGTTTGCAGCGTCAAATGGATATTGTGCAGGAGGAGCTGCGGGAAATCCGCTTGCTGCAGGAACTGTTTACGGACCGGCTGGCGATGTGCGTTCCAAACGGAAGCGCCTGGCTGCAGCGGCAGGAAAAGCAGATCAAAAAGCGCATTGCATTTCTTGAGGGGCTGAGAGCGGCAGCCACCAGGCTGCATGCAGAGGTTGGAAAGAATATGGATGTGGTGACAGAGCAGATACAGAGCATCAACAGTGAAAAATAAAAATATCTGCAGCAGATGCGCATTTGTGCATCTGCTGCAGACGGAGTACAGGCAATAGAAAATGGATATTTTGATCAACTTGACAATACCGGCATTGACCCAAAAGTTCGATGTACTTATACCGGATTTTATAACGGTGGGGGAACTGACACCCTTGATCGTAAAGGCGGTAGAAGATTTGTCAGAGCAGAGGTATCATGTTTCCGGAGGAGAGCTTCTGTGCAGTGAATGCGGAAGGCTGGATCCTCGGTTCACGCTGCACCAGCACAATATTAAAAATGGGGAGCAACTATGGCTGTTTTGAAAGCTACAGTATAATTACATAGGAGAATAAAAGTGGGGAAATAGTGGTTATTATGCCTATTTCATGTTTAAGTGAGTGCCTATTTTTGGATTATAGCCGCCAAAATCTGCAGCGCTGACAGTCTAATGCATGGTAACTTTTCAATTAAATCAATGCGTGGAACAAGCTGATTCCTTAGTGAATCATCATGGATACCCGGAATTTCTATGTTCGTGCCTATGGGGCGATTGATATTCCCTCTGTATGGGACACTCTGGTGAACGACATTCCCACTTTGAAAACCGCCTGCGAGGAAATTTTGACCCACTTTTGACCCAGAATGGGATTGGAAGAGGCAGCTCCGGACGGAAACAACGGAATATCTGTCCAACAAATAGCGGTAAACAGTACAAAACGGAGCCGAAATGGCTCTGCTTTTTCGCTGAGACAACCTACGGACCTGTTGACAAAGGTGGCGAAAACGTCCGTTCTATGGTAGAATAACCATAAAGAGGGATGTAGCATGATGGGACGCCAAAGCAGACAAATGGCAATGATTTTCGTGGATATTGAGTCACTGATTCCAGAAACTCACCTGCTGCGGAAGATCGAGCGGATGGTATCCTTCAACTTCATTTATGATCTTCTGGTGCCATATTATCCGGCAACAGGCCGTCCATCTGTCGACCCTGTCAGTATGTTCAAA
>OHAY01000468.1_pt1 | contig 42235 bp, 53 predicted proteins | sample 1577191 | NCBI WGS metagenome assembly OHAY01 (sample SAMEA3541504, study PRJEB24748) | human gut metagenome | biome: human gut; feature: human-associated habitat; material: faeces | place: China | collected 2012 | reverse complement strand
TTTTTTAGTGGCTAGGGGCTAGCGGCTCCCCTAAAAGGGGAGCTGGCCGCCGAAGGCGGTCTGAGGGGTTGCTTTTGACCAAAAAAGACCCTCACATGATGGTAGAAGCCTTCGTGCGACAGGCCCTTTTTGGGTTTTAAGTTTTCAGTTTACAGTTTTTAGTGAAACCGAGTTAGTGAATTTCACTGATGATGACATCGGTCATGGTCTGGGTGTCGGCTTTCTTGAAGCCTTCTTTATAGAGGTCCGGCGTGCGCCAGCCGGCAGCCAGGGCGGCGTCGACGGCTTTTTCAATCTTGTCGGCCGCTTCGTCTTCATCCAGGGAGTAACGCAGGAGCATGGCCGCCGAAAGGATGGTGGCGCAGGGATTGGCAATGCCCTGGCCGGCAATGTCCGGTGCCGAGCCGTGAATCGGTTCGTAGAGGCTGGTCATTTCGCCGATGGAAGCCGACGGCATCATGCCGATGGAACCGCCGAGGACAGCCGCTTCATCGCTGAGGATATCGCCGAAGAGGTTGCTCGTGACGATGACGTCGAACTGCTTCGGATTGAGGGCCAGCTGCATGGCGCAGTTGTCGACGTAGAAATGGTTCAAGGCGACGTCGGGATAATCCTTGGCGACGTCGATGACCGTACGGCGCCACAGGCGGGACGTAGCCAGGACGTTGGCCTTGTCGACGGACGTAACCTTGTGGCGGCGCTTCTGGGCGGCCTTCATGGCAAAGGTGCTGATGCGCTGTACTTCAGGGACACTGTAGTTTTCCAGGTCCCACGCGCGTTCGACGCCATTGTGGATTTCCGATTCGCAGCGGTCGCCGAAATAGATGCCGCCGACGAGTTCGCGGACGATGAGGACGTCCGTCCCGGTGACGATATCCGGTTTGAGCGGCGAGTATTCGGCCAGGACTTCCGGTACCTTGACCGGGCGCAGGTTGACGTAGAGCCCCAAAGCCTTGCGCAGGCCCAGGACGGCCTGTTCCGGGCGCAGTTTCGGGTCGACGTTGTCCCACTTGTCGCCGCCGACGGCGCCGAAGAGGATGGCGTCGGCTTTCTTGGCCGCTTCGATGGTATCTTCCGGCAAGGGCGAACCGCAGAGGTCATAGGCCGTGCCGCCGGCCGGTTTCTTTTCAAAAGTCAGGCCGATGTGGCAGACTTCATCGATTTTCTCTAAGGCTTTAACGGCACCTGCCGTGATTTCTTCCCCGATTCCGTCGCCGGGGATGACGACGATATGTTTAGCCATGTTACTTAGACTCCTTTACGTAATTGATCAAGCCGCCGGCTTTGGCAATGTCCTGGATGAAGCCCGGCAGGGGCGGCGCCTGGAAGGTGTCGCCTGTCGTCTTGTCGACGATTTTCCCCGTGTCGAGGTCGATGGAGAGGATATCGCCGGCTTTGATTTTTTCGACGTCGTCGCCGATTTCCAGGGCCGGCAGGCCGACGTTGATGGCATTGCGGTAGAAGATGCGGGCGAAGCTGGCCGCAATGACGACGGGGATGCCCGACGCCTTGATGGCAATCGGTGCGTGTTCACGGGATGAACCGCAGCCAAAGTTGTGGCCGCCGACCATGATATCCCCTGCCTTTACGTTGCCGGCAAAGGTTTCGTCAATGTCGACCATGCAGTGCGTGGCCAATTCTTTCGGATCGAAGCTGTTCAAATAACGAGCCGGGATGATTACGTCTGTATCGATATTGTCGCCGTAGCGCCATACTTTTCCTTCTAATGTCATGATTAACGGACCTCCTTCGGTGCGGCAATCTTGCCGAGAATCGCACTGGCTGCAGCGACCTGCGGGCCAGCCAGGTAGACTTCGCTGTCGACGTGACCCATGCGGCCGCGGAAGTTGCGGTTCGTCGTGGAGACACATTTTTCACCAGCCGTCATGATGCCCATGTAGCCGCCCAGGCAGGGACCGCACGTCGGCGTCGAAACGGCACAGCCGGCAGTGATGAAGGTTTCGATGTAGCCGGCCTTCATGGCTTCCATGTAGACGTGCTGGCTGCCGGGGATGACGATGCAGCGCACGTCAGGATGGACTTTATGGCCTTTGAAGATGTCCGCAGCGATCTTCAAATCTTCCAGACGGCCATTGGTACAGGAGCCGATGACGACCTGGTCGATCTTGATGTCGCCGAAGGTGCCGATGACCTTGGTGTTTTCCGGCAGGTGCGGGAAAGCGACGACGGGTTTCAATTCAGACAAGTTGATTTCGACAGTCCGGCTGTAATGGGCGTCGTCGTCAGCCGTGACGATGTCGTAGCCATCGGGGACGCGGCCCTTTTCATAGGCTATGGTCTGTTCATCGACAGGGAAGATGCCGTTCTTGGCACCGGCTTCGATGGCCATGTTGGCAATGGTGAAGCGGTCGGTCATATCCAGAGCGGCGACGCCTTCGCCCGTGAATTCCAGGGACTGGTAGAGAGCGCCGTCGACGCCGATCATACCGATGAGGGTCAGCATGACGTCTTTGCCCGTAATGTCATCGGGTTTGGAGCCCGTCAGATGGACATTGATGGCATCGGGGACTTTGAACCAGGCCTTGCCTGTAGCCATGGCGACGCCTAAGTCCGTCGAGCCGACGCCAGTGGAGAAACCGCCCAGGGCGCCATACGTACAGGTATGGGAATCGGCGCCGATGGTCAGCATACCGGGAGCGACGATGCCCTGTTCCGGCAGGAGGACGTGTTCGATGCCGACGCGGCCGACTTCAAAATAATGCGTAATGCCGTGTTCCTTAGCGAAGTCGCGGACGATTTTGGCCAAACCGGCGGACTTGATGTCTTTGTTTGGCGTGAAGTGGTCCGGGATCAAAGAAATCTTGGTCTTATCAAAGACGGGCTTGCCGATCTTGTTGAACTGGGCAATGGCCGGAGGGGCCGTAATATCATTGGCCAGGACCATATCGAGATTACAAGTAATTAAATCACCCGGTTTCACCGAGTCGACGCCGGCATGTTTTACCAGGATTTTCTGCGTCATCGTCATACCCATATGTATATACACTCCTTATTATTTCACTAAAATCCAATACAGATAAGTTTCTATCATGCTTGAGTTCGATGTGAGTGGCTTTCAATTACACTCCCCTCACATCAAACATCATACTTTAATGCTGGCCCGACGTGGCTTTGAAAGCCGTAATCGTATCCGGCGTGGATTTGAGGGCCCGGAACTTGACGCGCTGAGCCATGCCGTCCATGCGGTTGATGGCCGTCATGAAGGCGAAGATGGAAGCCGTAATGGTATCCGTATCGACGCCGGCGCCCCAGGTCGTATGGCCTTCTTTATCGGTCAGGCCGAAGTAAGCGATGCCGCGGGAATCGGAGTCACGGTCCAAATCGTGTTCGCTGTAGACGAGGTTGCTGAACTCGATGCCATAGGCCTTGCAGACGGCATTGCTGACGGCATTCAGCTGGCCGTTGCCGGCCCCTTCGAGGACGACTTCTTCGTCGTTGGCGCGGACCAGGACTTTGCCGACCCATTTATCGCCTTTCTTCTTGAGCGAGAAGTCTTCGACTTTCAGCGGCGTATCGGCATTGAGGTAGTTCTTCTGGAAGGCGTCGTAGATTTCGGCCGGTTTCAATTCCTGATGCTTGTGGTCCGATACTTCCTTGACGAAGTAGCTAAAGTCTTCGCGCATCTTCTTCGGCATGTCGATGCCGTAATTCTGTTCCATGACGAAACCTACGCCGCCCTTGCCGGACTGGCTGTTGATGCGGATGACGTCGGCATCGTACGTGCGGCCCACATCATGCGGATCGATGTACAGGTACGGGCAGGTCCAGTACTGTTCGTTGTTTTCCTTGCGGAAGTGCATGCCCTTGGCGATGGCGTCCTGATGAGAACCGGAGAAAGCGGCGAAGACCAGCTGGCCGGCATAAGGCTGACGCGGATGGACATGCATGTGGGTCACTCGTTCATACGTTTCCACCAGTTTGGGCATGTTCGAGAAATCCAGGCCCGGGTCGACGCCTAAGGCATACATGTTCATGCCGATCGTGACGATATCGGCATTGCCCGTCCGTTCGCCATTGCCGAACAGCGTACCTTCGACGCGGTCAGCGCCGGCGAGCATGGCCATTTCAGCATCGGCGACGCCCGTACCGCGGTCATTGTGGGGATGGACCGATAAGATAACGTTGTCGCGGTATTTCAGATTCTGCGACATATAGGCGATCTGCGAAGCGAAGACATGAGGCATGGACATCTGGACCGTCGACGGCAGGTTGATGATGGCCTTGCGGTCAGCCGTCGGTTTCCAGACATCGAGGACGGCGTTGCAGACTTCCAGAGCGTATTCCGGTTCCGTGCCGGTGAAGCTTTCCGGCGAATATTCAAAGCGGAAGTTGGCACCGGCTTCGTCGGTCAGGCGCTGTAACAATTTCGCACCGTCTACAGCAATCTGTTTGATTTCTTCCTTCGATTTGCGGAAGACCTGCTGGCGCTGGGCGAAGGACGTGGAATTGTAGACGTGGACGATGGCGTTCTTGACGCCTTTCAGGGCATCGAAAGTCTTGCGGATGATGTGTTCCCGGGCCTGGGTCAGGACCTGGACGGTGACGTCATCGGGAATCATGTCGTGGTCGACTAAGTAGCGCAGGAATTCAAATTCCGTTTCCGACGCAGCCGGGAAGCCGACTTCGATTTCCTTGAAGCCCATGGCGACCAAGACTTTATAGAATTCAATCTTTTCTTCAAGGCTCATAGGAATGATGAGGGCCTGGTTGCCATCGCGCAAATCGACGCTGCACCAAATGGGCGCTTTATCGGGATATTCTTTCTGGGCCCAGGACATATCGACAACAGGGGGCATAAAATAACCTTTTTTATAATGTTCTACGTTTTTCATACTGCATCTCTCCTATGATCATGAAATAAATTTAAAATAAATCATTACACAATCAAAATAAAAAAAAATCTTTCATCTCGAAAAGAGACGAAAGATTATACTTACGCGTTACCACTCTAATTCCTATCCGAAGATAGGCTCTCAACAGGTACGGACATACGTCGATACCCTCCTGTCTGTTAACGGCCAGGCCCCGGCTCCACCTACTCCTTTCGTTTCAGCGAGCTGCTTAGAGATGAGTTCTGTTCCGTGCCGCTGCTGCCTCACACCATCCGGCAGCTCTCTGGAAACATTCCGGAACTTACTAGTTCTCTTCAACGCATTTTTTATTTTGGATTGTTTGTCTGTTGACGTTTTGTATGTTATCATACCCTTTTGTAATTTGCAAGGCTTTTTCCAGAACTTTTCCAAATATTTTTAGCTTAAACGTGATACTTTATTTAATAAAATGCCGTGAAGACGGGTTTAACGTTTATCTTTACATGTAACGATTCTTTGCAGGATGCGTCGCCTCCCCCCTATCTTTTTCCCCTTATTAATGCTATAATAAATAAGTTACACAACAAGGAGGAAGTACATGTTAGAAAAATTCCAAAATTTGAATATTAGCGAAGTCATTATCCGTGCCCTGAATGAAATGGGCTTTGAAGAACCCACACCGATCCAGGCTGAATCGATTCCCATCGCCATGAGCGGCAGCGACATGATTGGCCAGGCCCAGACCGGTACGGGTAAGACCGCAGCCTACGGCATCCCGGTCCTGGAAAAAATCCTGAAAGCCGAACCGTCCAAGGATATCCAGACCGTCGTCCTGTCGCCGACGCGTGAACTGGCCATGCAGGTTGCCGAAGAACTGAACCACCTGGCCCAGTTCACCAACATCCAGGCCCTGCCGATCTACGGCGGCCAGGATATGGAACGCCAGCTGCGCCGCCTGCGCAAATGCCCGCAGATCATCGTCGCCACGCCGGGCCGCCTCATCGACCACATGAAACGCGGCACCATCGATTTGAGCCACATCACGACCATCGTCCTCGACGAAGCCGACGAAATGCTGGACATGGGCTTCATCGATGACATCAACCTCATCATGGCCGCTACGCCGAATACGCGCCAGACCCTGCTCTTCTCGGCTACCATGCCCAAGCCGATCCAGCAGCTGGCAGAAACGTTCCTGCACGACCCGCTCATCATCCGCATGAAGGCCAAAGAAGTCACGATGGACCTCATCGAACAGTCCTACATCGAAGTGCCGGACCGCCAGAAATTCGACATCCTCTGCCGTCTCCTGGACCTGCAGGAACCGGACCTGGCCATCATCTTCGTCCGCACCAAACGCCGCGTCGACGAAGTGTCGGAAGCCCTCAAGAAGCGCGGTTACTCGGCTGAAGGCATCCACGGCGACCTGACCCAGGCCAAGCGCGATACGGTCATCCGCCAGTTCCGTGAAAAGACCATCGACATCCTCGTCGCTACCGACGTCGCCGCCCGCGGCCTCGATATCAGCGGCGTTACCCACGTCTTCAACTACGACCTGCCCCAGGACCCGGAAAGCTACGTCCACCGCGTCGGCCGTACCGGCCGTGCCGGCCAGAGCGGTGAAGCGACGACCTTCGTCATCCCCCGCGAAATGGAACACCTGCGGACCATCGAACGCCTCATCAAGCGCCGCATCACCCGCCGCAAGGCCCCGACCTTCTCGGAAGCCCTGGAAGGCGCCCAGCAGGCCGCCATCCGCAGCCTGATCACGACGACAGAAGAAGGCAACTTCGGGACGTATAAAGAAAATGCCGAAGAACTCCTGTCCAACTACGACTCGGCCGCTCTGGTAGCCGCAGCCATCAAGCTCTTGACCAAGGAACCGGACACGACACCGGTCAAGATTACCGAAGAAGCGCCGCTCCGCAGCCGCAACAACCGCGGCGACCGCAACAACCGCGGCGACCGCAATAACCGCCGCTACAACCGCAACGACCGCCGTGGAGACCGCCGCAATCGCAACAACAACCAGCGCCGTGAAAACAAACAACATAAAGAAGCGAATCGTTCCGTATTCAAGCCTTATTTCAAGGATTGAGAAAAGGGGCTGTAACAAAATGAGTTTTTTTGCTCATTTTGTTGCAGCCTTCCTTCTTTCCCATAACTAACACAATAGCTGGCATTTTTCATTTTCGTGAAAAATGCCAGCTACCTGTTTTTAGGCGTACTTTAATAAGCCTCGCTGTTTTTTCTTTTTTAGCAAGCTACTGTGTGTGTTTCTTCTTTTTCTAAATAGTGTTGTTGTAATCTGTCCGTATCACGGCGACTTCGGTATTTCCTCAGATCAAAGCCGAATGCCATGAATAACAGTTCCTTTTCTACACTTTCTTTTCCCTTATGTCTCACTCGGCGGTATTCGTAGTTTCCCTTTACCGTTCCAAACGCTCCTTCTATCTGTATGGATCGGTTAATCCGCAACTGGATTCCTTTTTTACTTTGAATGAACTTGTAGTCTTTGTCCAATAAGGATTGGTAGTAAGGATTGTACTGTATCATTTTATTCTGTTTCGGTTTCTTTCCTGTCCGGGTCGGCTGGCATTGATTCCGTTTTCCACAATACTGACAGTTTTCACATTGGTATGTTCGTACGGTCCGTTCATATCCGCTGTCCCTATCACGCTGCTTTTTTTCCGTTACGAAATGCAGCTTCCTTCCTTTGGCACAGGTATAGGTATCGCTGTCTGCGTCATAGACCATATTGCTTCGGTGCCCGATTTTTTTCTTGAAGGCTGATGTCTTCCGGTATTCATACTCCCGTGGTTTGATGCATACCGTGCTTCCTTTCTTTTCTATCCAGTCCATGTTTTCTTCACTGTCATACCCGGCATCCGCCACAATATGATCTGCTAGTCTTCCATACCCTGATTCCAAGGCTGTCAAGAACGGGATCAAGGTCCGGGTATCCGTTGGATTCGGGAATAGGCCCAGTCCGATAATATATTCAGACTGTACCGCTAGTTGAAGATTGTAGGCCGGTTTCAGCTGCCCATTTTTCATGTGGTCTTCTTTCATGCGCATAAACGTAGCGTCGGGATCCGTCTTGGAATAACTGTTCCGTGTACCCATTACGGTCAGGTGGGCATCATATTCTTGTTGTTTCTCCCGGATGGCTGCTACCTGTTCAAACAGTTTTTGTTCTGCTGTTTTTCGATGGCCAGACCCTTGCACAAACGTGATGCCGTTTCCCTGGCATACGTCTACAACAGACCGGAGTAATTCATCGTCATCCAGAATAAAGGTATCCATGCCCGTGAAAGCCAGCATCTGTTCCTGGATTTGCCGCCGTTTTTCCTTTAGCTTAGCAATCCCTTTTTCTACTCGCTTGCGCCAGACAAACGTATAGCGGTTCGCATTAGCTTCCATCTTAGTCCCATCAATATACCATTCGGTAAAATCCACGGAATCCAGCAAAGACAACTGATGCACAAACTGGACAAACAACTGGCGGAGTACGGCTATGGGAATCCGATGGAAGAAACGGCCAAACGTCATGTGGCTGGGCGCTAGATAGCCTTCCAGCAGCCACATATATTCTATATTGACACGGCATTGTTCGCTGATGCTGCGCAGGGAATACACGCCCTGGGCTGCAGCGAAAACCATCACTTTGAACAAGATTTTGGGAGGTACCTTAGGATTTCTGCCTTTCACAGAGTAGAGATGCTGTAATGCTGAATAATCCAACCTTTCCAATAATGCATCTACGATACAAACCAACCGATCTTGTTCTAGTTAAATGCCGTAATCCAATGGCAAAACGAGTTGCCTCGGAGTGTAAGTTTTGGTATACTTTACGTGGTTGATTTTGTTTAGCATACAATAATTATACCAGCAAAAGAGGCCCTTTGGGGCCTCTTTTGCTTAAAAAAATGGGCTCAGATAACTGAGTCCATTTTTTTCGATGAGGCTATTATGTTACAACCCCTTATACTATCTAATATTTTTTATGCCTACGTATCAGTTGGCTTAGTCACTGCTTTATTGAGAACATATTTAGCCAAGTAAATCATGCCGTCAACAATGCAAGGCAACACAATACTGTCACGGATTTTGTTCCAACCCGTTTCATTTGCCGCTTGCTCCTTGATTGTTGCCGTAAATTTGTCGGCAGCCGCTTCAATGGCCGGGAAAAAATCATCAATGATGTTTTGCGTTAGCTGTTCTTTTACTTCTTCTGTGATGGAATTTACATCTAATGCATTTACAACAGTGTCACGTACTTCTGTCCATTTGCTCATATCTTTTTCCTCCAAATAATTTTTAATTTTTGGCTTGTTCGTAGTCCGTAATTCCGCGAGCTACGGCACGAGCTAGGTCATCCTGCTTATTTGCCAAGATTTCTTCATCGTCGTGATTGGAGATGAAGGCGAGTTCAACCAGCACGGCCGGCATGTCCGTATTTGAGAGGACATACAGACCGTTGACACCTGGCGTTGCGATTTTCACGCCACGATCAGTAGTGCCTAAGGCACTGACAATTTGATTCTGAATGCATTCTGCCAGCATGCTACCGTGTGAACTTCCGGCACAGGCCCAGGTCTCTGTGCCGTTTGCTTGCTCAGTATCCACAGAGTTGCAGTGGATGCTGACAAAGATATCGCTACCACTGCTATTAGCAGTTTCGCAGATTTCTTCCAGACTATCAGACTGGAGCAGTTCCGTTTCTACTCCTACCATATTCAGATAATTTGCGGCAGATTTGCCTACGGCCAGAGCTACGTCACATTCTCGCAGTCCTGTTTCATTGTTCACGGCTCCTGGATCTGGTTTTCCGTCCGGCGCATGGCCGGGGTTTAAAAATACTTTCATCGATGTTCTTCTCCTTTTTTAAAATTGATAAATATATCGTATCTGCACGCTTTTTAACGCAACATAACTACGACAAATAGCTTTAATATGACATTCTCATTTTTCAAAAATAATTGATAATATCTACATTTTTAGCACTTTCATCCCCTGCTTTCGATGTAATAAACAGTGGGTAAAATCGACGATCCCTTCTGGCAAAACATATAATGACATTTCTTTCCCCATTACATTTGCGAAGGAAGTCTATCAGATTATCCCTGTGGACTGGGATTCATCAAATACTACCACATCAAAAGGCTATACGTTTTCTGTTGTAGATACTATGACCACGTTAACCGGCGCGCGGATTGTATCCAATAATACATCGGCGGGATATTATAAAGTGTTGATAATCGGCATGTAGACAGTGGGGAAGAGTATCGGGGACGCCTAATGATTTAAATACATGGGATACCACAAAAGGGTACGAAGTACGAGTTGTCGCAACCCTGCCCATAAATTTTAAAAACTCGGGTTTATTTGCGGTTGCCAATGTTTTGGGTGATGCTGGAAACGTTGTAGATGAAAAAGCAGAGTGCAGCGGCCTGGGCAAAAGCAGCATGAATGTGAAAATAGCAAGCAGTCGTCAAGGGAATCCATTAGAAGTATGCTACTTTATCCTAGGATATTAAACAGTGGGGATTGTTAGCGGAAGAACAATGGGTGTATCCTCCGCTTACACCACCAACAGAATTGCTATGCGTAGTTGCAATACATGAAACAACGTCCAACACTACAACTCCACTTGCGAATGAACTAGGTACTGTCAGATTTAAAATACATAATGAATTTTCGAGCGGAAATGACGGAACTAATAAATCACGTTGCATTATTATTTGCCGATAGCAATCCACCCCAAACCGTATGGAACGGTTGATGCGCAAAATGCTAATGTCATAGTAGTCGTTTTTTCATTCATCCAACACAGGTAACATATGCTTGATGGGTTAGATGATATATCGTACGGGATAGCGCATATAACATTCATTGTGACATTTAAATTCACGTTGAAACTAGTACTAGTTTCTTCTGACATAACTCCCCACTGTATAATTATATTTCCAAAAAATGACCCCAAACAGATATATCCATTTTGCTCTGCTAAATATCTAACCCCTGACGCCGCAAGCACCATTTTTAATAATTGTCCGAACCAGCTGTCTGTTGTTAATGCACTGATTGCTGTAATGGCTGTTGTTAATGCCATCTTTTTTACGATGTCATCGCCCAAATTAGCTATCTTTTCGCACAATCCAAATAGCTTACTATGCGCTGTTGAATCGTCATTGTGCGCCGCGAAGGCTTGAGCATGGGCCGTCGTTGTTTTATCGTGGTTATTAATTTTCTCTTCTACTTGCGCTTTTGTCAGATAAACAATACTTCCATCAATTGTAACGTTGATTTCCGCTTCAGAGCTAATGTATACTTCTACTTCAAATGTATTTTCGTTAGTCGGCGTTTCTTTGGATGGAATATAGTCATATGCCATCCCCGCATTTGAGTAGCTATATAATACTTCGTTTCCATCGTCTAATTTTGCAAATATACCGATTTCCCGGTTAATAAATCCAGTGTCCAGGCTGCTATTGCTACAATTAAAAATTAATGTGATTTTTTCGCCTGTAACAGATAATACAGTGTCTACAATTGGCAGTGACATTTTTTCGCTTTTCAGAGCCGTAAATGTTTTGATATCATCATTATCAGCCAATGTTCCGCTGCCGAATGCACCTCGTGTAAAAACTAATTTATGTCCGTTTACTGCTTGAATTAACATTTTATCGCCGTTAGTGGTTGGCGTCATATCTGGAAATTGTGCCATTAGTTAATACCCCCCCTAATTTTTATATGGGAATAAGAATGGATTATTTTCATTCTTACATGTAATGTACCTGGTTGTATTGACGTTCTTGCATCTGTTCTCGTTTTTATTTTTATTACATTGTGTTCCCTGATTCTCGCGCTACAATGCAGTTGTCGGTTTGCTCTTGTAATCGTTGATAGTTTGTAGCCAATATGAGCTGGTATATACGTTTTTATTGCCTGGTGAAGTTTGCCATAATCTGTAACTTGTCCACCATGGTAGTAAATCTTTATTGCATAATCTTTTGGCAGGTCTACGACTTCCGCTTTTCCATCGGCTATATACGTGTTAACCAACCTTGTCATAAAATTAATGGTTACTGTCTGCGTTCCTTTTATTTTGGCTAAAATCCTATTGCGTCTATCTTCATTCCTAATATTTTTATTGACATCAATACCAAGAAACGTCTCCCATTTTTCAAGGGCATCCGTTGCCGTCTCTACAAAAAATTGCTCCAATAGTTTTTCCATATCAGCTCGTTGCAATTCATGCCCCTGTGATTCGGCTTTTAGCATCGCCAAAAATACGGGATCTTTTACAAGGTATTCTGGTAAATATTTTGATAGGTCTACTGGCCCCTTCCGGATAAAGCTATTCAAGTTCTGTCACCTCCAGTGTGCTTAGCCGTGGTAATTTTTCAGCGGCAATAGTAATGTATTGGATATCTCCATTCAGCTTCAATTCGTCATAGTCTGATATCACCCCCGTTGCCAGCATAATTTGCCCGATTTTAGCAATACTGATAATCGAAGACGCTGTTATATAATCACTTGAAAAGCCTTCATCAATCAAATAGTCATTAATCGCCTTTTTTAGTACTTCTTTGTAAGTGTCTTTATAGGCTGTAACTACTCTAACCCGGGCTGATACAGTGACATCTAAATATGTTGGCGTCGATACCGTTACGGTTGCGCCTATCGGCTTAACTGTATCTAAATATGCGGCTACTTGATTTATCAGATTCGTGCTGGCAATGTCTTTATTTTCATCTATGATGGATACTTTGACAGTTCCATTCCCGTTCCATAACGGGATGACCTGACAATTGCCAACACCAGCTACTGATAGTGTCCACTCCCTATAGTGGTTAGCGTTTCCAGAGGTGATCGGATTGCGGACATGTAACAACAGCCGGCTTAACAATGACACATCCGTTTCAGCATCATATCCGTCACTCATAGCATTTTCATTCGTGACGGATGATATGCCAGTAATAGTTACTGGTATTTTTACGACAGTTCCCGCCGCAACATTCCCTTTTTCGCCGGCTTCCACAGCTTCAACATTGATATCCGCTGTGCCATTTATAGCTGTTGTATTTACTGCCTGGAATTGTATTCCGCCGTCTGTACTAAAAATAGCGCCGCTATTAACGACGCCTGTCCCGGTTACTGTTACTATCCCTTTTGCTTTTACCGCTTCTTTGCGGTCAATGCCAAATTCGGCGGCCCTCATTGTTAAATACTGCCCCCATGAGGTTTGAGCAAAAGCCGCATCGACAATCAATGACATTTCAGCGTAGCTTTTTTCAAACTCTACAGCATTAGTCGCTAAATTATCGCCGACGAATGTCCCTTCGATGGCTGATACCTGACCGTTTAATTTTTTCTCATAGATTGTTTTTAATTCTGATTGTATAGATTCCTGTGTTTTTGCTTCAAACATTTTTACACCTCAATCTTTACAGTCGTTTCTCCGTATATTGTTTTTACGTCAATCGCCAGGGTAATTTTCTTCTTTTCCTGTTCCGTACTGACAAGATATACGTTCTTAATATATGGATTGACTAGCAGCGCCTCTGAAATATAAGTAAATAGTTCATTTTTTGACAACGTATCATTTGGCGTTTTGCCAATAAATTTATCTTCAATCTCACAACCATAATCATCAAAATATGCTCTGTAGCGGTATCTTTGTACCAACAGAGCCTTCTTAATCCAAATCTTTAAACCCTCGTTTCTGGTTTTTATGATATGGTTCCCATATTCATCATATAAAAATTTATTCTTATCAAAATCCCAGTCAAATTCTTTAAACTCCGGCAGAGCTGCTGATTTCGTCGCAATGGCAGACGTCCCCGCCGTCATAAACGGATTAGCCATTCCCATCAAACCTCCGTAGCTTGGCATGCACTATAAACTGTTGCCCGCTAATGTTATCGTCATCACTATAGACCGGTTCCATGGATACTTTATCTCCTGGTGCCCATGTATCTGTCAAAGACTCATCATTATTAATGGGATGGTTATGACTCTCATAGGCAGCGTCACCGGACCCTCCACCTTTAAAATCAGTTTCGCCTACCACATGGCGGGTGTGTCCCGGAACCCAATACTCATCAATGTACAAACGTGTTTTATCTAAAATCATCCCGTCGCATTGTATTTTTATTTCAGGCGGCGGCGATATGATAGTACCTATACGTGTTCCTTTTTGTATCGACTGCTGTGTCAATTTTCGGAATAAATTCAACAGTCCCTTATATGGATCTTCATTTTTCTTCATCTGTTCACCTTCTTAATAATGGGAGGTCTTAATAATTCGCATCGGTGTACCACAATCACTATAATCGCCGCTGTGTACTACCATATTCTGACTGCTGCTATTTCCAATATAGCCGCCATTACCATCGTAAATCGTGACATGGCCATCAGCTCCTTCGCTGGTGTAATATACGATGCAGTCCCCTTCTTCCAACTGGCTTGCATCAAAATCTATAACTGGTACGCCCGCGGCATTTGCATCGCCTACCAATATCGGCACACTGACAACTCCATTATTACATTCACCAGCAAGGAACGGGCTGTAGTAGCTCCCAACTTTCGTTGCCGCTTCACAACATCCTTCTGTCCCATTATCCATAGTCTGATAGCCCCATGCATTCCATCCGGCCTGCATACCTGCGGAAATATTCAAATCGCCACCCCCAGTTGCTGTATTGTACGTCTTTTTCCGGCCCTGTGATGCTGATTTGAATACCGGCGCTGCAAGATCCTGCTGCTCTATTTCCGGCTCTTCTTTTGTTTCCGGCATATATTCCAGTGTCAGTGACATCGTATGTACATTATTCTGAAATTTATGATCATCTGATTTAATAAAGAAATTGCCTTTTAACTGTTCTTCCTGAATGGTTATCCCATAGCCGGTGATACATTGGATATTCCCAATGCCTTCAAGGCTGCTATCTTCTTTTAGCCGTTTCAGCATCGCTTTGGCTGCTTTGACATTATCTACGCTTTCCCCTTGTTTGGCCGGTTGCATCTTATAAATATCTTGTATCATTCCATAATGCGTTACGTCATCATTGATGGTAAATACCTGGCATATATTGCCGACGTCATCGACCGCTTTAATCCGGTTCACCATATCTTCAATAGACTGACTGTGTTCCGTATGTTCGATATTCACCCCATCTGTTGCCGTGTAATCAGCAATCAGCTCACCTTTTTTCACAGCAGTTATTTTATCTTCAATGCATAGCACAGTAAACTCAATGCTGCCATTCGTGGTGTCCGCTTTCGACTTTTCATTAAAGATCTTAAACATCTCTGTACAACTTTTCCCATCTGCCAGATAGTTAATCACCGTAGGCAGGCTCGGGATGCTCTCAGATACTTCGATACCTATTTCGCTGCAAATAGTTTTTATTGCGTCGGTAATCGTTACGTTCTGGAAATTAAGCTGTATTTTTGACTTTGCCAAGTAAATTAAGTCATCATATGCCACATACTCAAATGTAAATCCAGACGTATTTCGTTTTTCAAAAAATATACGGCCGCTAAAAAACATGACTTTGGGTTGTGTATCATCTTCATAATAGGCATAAATAAAGCCTCCCATCTTCAATATTAAGGCCGGGAAATTAACATCTTTTACCGCCGTATTATAGGCAAGCTTAAACGACAGCTTTCGAGCCGCCTGGTCAATATCGCCGTTCCACTCTACATCAATCACATATGGCGTGATATCTTTCATCGTTGCCGGTTCTGTATAGCTTTCGCCATTTTTCTTTTTTTCTTCCAGTGCCTGTTTTTCTTTCTCTGTCATGGGAGGATCTGAATAATACATTGTTAAAATCATAGCTCATCACCACAAAATCAAATCCTTATCATTTATTTTTACTCCCTCTTTAACAGTCCGTATGACTGTCCCAACATCAATCCCACCGCTTTTTACCATGGCTTTGTACAGGTTAATACGGTTAGTTGCTTGTTTGGCAATGCTCATGTTTCGTTGTATTGCTTTAGCTGCGTTATCCATTGTATCGTTGCCAGCTACAGCAACAAAGGAGTTTTCTTGCACGGCTTCGGATATTCTGGATTTCAGCCCAGTGACATCATTGATTGTGTCCGTTGCCGGCATGATATATCTATATTCTTTCAGGGATATTGAAAAATAAACATCGCCTGTGCTATCGTGCTCGCCATATTTAAAATTATCAATGGTACATGACATATTGACTGACGTTCCTGATATCGATATCGTACACGCCTGCCCCGACTGTGCCATATCATCAATCTTCTGACAAGATGTATACGGATCATCACTTGGATAATTAGTTTCCCATCCATAATACTGGGCCGGAAAAAAAGATGAGAACGTCAGCGTCTTCAGTCCCCGTTTTCCAATCATATTGATATCTCCCAGTGAATTGACATTGACGACATTGTTATTATAACTGTTCTCTACATCAAAACTGGGAGGGGCTACGGGAAATGTTACGCTGCTGCTATTGCCACTTAGTACTAATGTCGCTCCAGTCTCGCCATCGGTGCCTAAAAATGCACCGACAACTTCACTAAGAAAATTCAAGAAGCTGGCCATTTATATCGCCCCCGTGTTAAGATTAACGGCTCGTGTTTCCAATTCAAAGAATATTTCTGATGCAATCCGTTTGATTTCCCGCTTTTCATCGCCAGTATTCGCAAAGTTTGCATTGCTGATATTGATATTGATATCACCACCAAATCCGCCACTCATGCTACCCATTTTATACGCCTGCTGTACAGACTGATCATGTGGTATAATCCGAGTCCCAGATGGTAAATCAACAATTTCGCCGCCGAACCTGTCATTTATTACCGCCGGGCCACCGCTGAAATTGCTTGTACCTGTGTACAATGTTGGGATATTCACGCCAAAATGCTTGCCGCCTACCCCCGGTACCCAATCCGGGATATCTACGCTGATAGAATTGATACCGTTAATGACAGCGTTGATAGCTGCTCTAATCCCATCTAATACCCCGGAACATATCCCTTTGATACCGCCGAAAATGCTGCTGAATATTTCTACAACGCCTTGCCATGCTAGGTTCCAATCTCCAGTGAACACTCCGGTAATAAAATCAATTAACCCTCCAAATACGCCAATAGCCGCGCTAACGATACTTGAAACAATTTCAATGGCGCTTACAAATACGCCGGTAAATATATCGGCCGCGGCAATAATACCGGCGATTAATACGCCGCCTAGAATACTTGCCAGGAACTCAATGATATGGGCCAGCATGTTAAGTGTTGTCCCCTGGGAATTAAACGCATTAACTAAACGGCTCCACGCATTCCCCACCCCTTCTAATGCTGGACTAATCGCCTGCCAGGCTACAGAAAAGGCATTTTGAATCTCATTCCACATGCTGGTAAAGAACGGCGCTACTTTGTCCCAGTGGTTATAAAGTATATATGCTGCCCCGGCAATGGCCATAATCGCAATGCCAACAGGTGAAAACATAGCACCTATGCCAACCCGGCCAATCGTTAACAGCGCCCGTCCAAACCCTAGTACAGCGTTTTTTGCACCACTCAGCATAGTAACCATGCTAAATGATCTAATCATCATCATAACTTTAGTCCCAGCTTGTACTGCTGTACTGCCAATTTTGCTCAAACCTGCTGCTCCAGACGTTCTTAGAAACGTCAGTGCACTACGCCAGCTCCCGATACTCATGCCATTCCGTAAAACGCCCATCACCTTAGATGCGGTGCTGCTGAGCTGTATAAATGCGCTTCGTACGCCTAAAACGCTATATCTCAATAATAAGTTTGTTTCCCTACCACCTTTCAATACATTGCCAATTCGTGAATACATCATAACCATAGAGCCGCCGGCTTTTAATACTTTGCTCATAGCAAAACTGAAGGCAGTAAAGCCAACAACCGACAACGCTATATTCGCAACGACGCTACGAGTGGCCGGGCTTAACCCGCCTAAAAAATCGGCAATGCTTTTAATCGCATCAGCTGCTGTCTTTACACTCGGTGCCAGGGTAGATCCAAACGATATGGCTAGTGATTCCACTGCACTCTTCATCGCATTGATAGAGCCTTTTAACGTGTTTTGCATCTTCACATACGCTTCGTGAGATGATCCAGTAGAGTTTTTAATTGAATCTTCTACTTCTTTGTATGCTTCTGGGCTTGTCTTAATCAATGTTAATAATCCGCTAAATGCATCTTCCCCGGCTATTGCTTTCGCTATCCCGACTTGCTGAGTATCTGTCATGCCATCCATAGCTTCTCGCATCTGGCTGATTGCTTCTGTAAGCCCCACAAAGGAACCATCGGCATTTTGCAGGTGTAGCCCTAATTGGTCTATAGCTGCTGCCGCTTCTTTTGGTGGCGATGCCAGCCGTGACATTGTAGATCTAAGGCTTGTCCCAATTGTAGAGGCTTCAATCCCATTGTTACTCATAATGGCCATGGCTGTTGATAATTCTTCGATGTTTACGCCTAGTGCCGCAGCGGGTGCCCCGGCATACTGCATAGCCAGCCCAAAGTCAGCCATACCTAATTTAGATACGTTAGCGGCCATCTGTACGACATCAGCGACATGCTGTGTGTTTTCTGCTACATCGCCGCTTTTTAAATTCCATATGTTCAATGCACTTGTGATGACATCGGACGTTGTGGCCATATCTTCCCCGGATGCTACAGACGCTTCAATAATACCTGGCATAGCTGCCATCGTCTGCTCCGCATCAAACCCGCCGGCTGCTAATCGGTCCATAGCCTCGGCCGCTTCGCTGGCGGTAATCGGGAAGTCGTGCCCTAATTTCAGGGCCGTTTCTTTCATCCGTTCTAATTGTTCTCCCGTTGCCCCGGCTTTTACCCCGGCTCCGGTTATGGTATCTTCAAAATCCATAAAGGTTTTAGTCCCTAGTGCTCCAAACGCAGATACAGCCGTGGCGGCCGGCATCATTGTCGAAGCTATACTGCCAAATCCGCGCCCTACATTTCGCACATCTCTACCTAGTTGTCGATTAAGTCGAGAATTCTCTTCCATGTTGCTACGTATCCGACGTAACAGCTCACTTACTCGGTCCGTTAATTGCATAACAACGTCAATAATGCTAGCCATCTTCTCACTTCCTTAAACTTTTAATCTTTTGTATTTCCTTTTCCCGTTCTTCGAGTTCTGTTTCCATAAAGGCAGCTAAAATAATTTTTTCGCCGTATCCGGCTTTATAATATTCCGACGGCCGTAGCCCATGCGATACCCACAGTTCATACATGAGTTTGACGCTCCCATCGGATTTAATTAGTTTTTTACTTCTTCAAACTCTTCTTCACTTTTATCCATCCCGGACAAATCTCCAATTTTTTCAGAAATCTTTGTAACTTCGCCACTCGTTAAAATTTTCGTAAACAAGTCTTCTTTGGTCGTCGCCTTAAACCGCTTCAAAACACGGGGATCATTAAATTCTTCATTCGTAATCCCTTCAGCCAAACAGCTGGCGGCCAATTCCATGTAATCCACTTCCGGGGCGCGGCCTTTTTTCCGTTTTGTCGCCATGTCCTGCAGTTCTTTAATCCGGCGGAACTTGATTTCCTGTAAATGTAAAATAAACGGCACCCCTAATAATTTAGAAAGTCGTTTTACTTCATAATCTTCCGTTTGTTTTGCTGTAATTTTATCCGCATCAGCGGCTAACAACGCATCCACTAAATTCATGTTATTCCCTCCATTTAATCATTTGCTGTATCAATGACATCAAAATCGGTAAACGTAAAATCATAATCATCTGTGGTCAGTTTTTTTGCTTCCCAGTCCATAAGTGTCAATTTATCAAATGTCGCATCCCGGATAACAACGCGCTCTGCCCCGATAGCGTCCGGATCGTCTAACTTGGCTACGATAGTACAAACCGTCTGGTGCCCATTTTTGATATTATCCGCCATCTTATTGATAAAGAATGAGCTTACATGGTTCATTTTGACATTGCCAGAACCTTCTGCCCCAGTTATTTTGTACTGTTTAAAACGCTTTTTCACCTGGTTAACTTCTTCTTTGATTAACTTTACTTCAGATTTAAATGCAGTAACTTCGGCAATTTTTTTCCCGTCAATCCAGACTTCGCCTTCGGTACCACTCATAACTTGTTGTGCATTAAATTCTTCCATGGTTTCACCTCCTAAATATCAACATCAAGACTAATGTCTTCCATGGCGTCCAGGATAACAACGCTTGCTTTCAGGAAAACTTTTTTCTTCGTATCGAGTTCTTTAATTTCTTGATCCGACATATCGGCTAATTCTTCTTCCGTGTTTTTCCCGTTAGAAATCCGCCAATTTTTAATCGCTTCAATATCGAGGGCAATTGTACTCTGCCCCTTTTTCAGTAATTTTCCTTTTTCAAGTTCCAGGAAGTATCCTTTGATAGCAGACATTAACAGGCATTTATTATCATAGTCGTTGGTATATTTGCCGATGTAGCTGTCCTGAGCGGTTTTCCGAATGTCAACATACATCATATCCATAATATCCACGGTCTTAATTGTTTGGTATGCTTCCAACTTGTCCTGCCCAGTTGTCACAAGACTGTTCATAGCACGACTCATTTTAAATTTCTCTTTGTCATACCAAATAAAAAATTCCCCGTTATTTACTTTTTCATCTCGTTCGTCCTGATCGTACTGGTCACAATTAACGACTTCGCTCAGCGGCGCATATGTCGCTGAAATCGTCATAGGCGTACCACAAATCAGCCCCGCAATTCGCGGCGTATATTCTGCCCCGGTGTACTTTTTGGTACTTGTTTCAATGAAGGTATTGGTAAAATTAATAATTCCTTCATTGTCCCCTTTATACGCCGGCAATACTGCCTTGATTCTATTTTTCATATTGTCTCGCTGATTCTTTATCCATGTCCCGACGTTTTCTTTTTGTGCCTCTGCGATTGTCGGTATTGCCAGGTAATCCCAATTTTCATTGGCAATGGCTTTCAGCGATTCCGTATATTTATCGGCTTCAGTACTTTCCGTTTTGGCCATTAAATATACTTTTACCCGCCGTGGGGATTTCTGATAGCCAATAAAAGACTTGGTAATGTAATCTTTATTCTCAGCACTCAAAGAGGCTGGAATCCCGTCAATGGTATACAAAGTGAATGGGTTCTTAATTGCTGCTACAGTGGCCGTCCCTTCTGTATGTTCTTTCATCAAATTTTCAATCGTTGTCGAATCTTCTTCTAATAGCAACATTTCGATACCATGTTGGCTACGCTGTACTGCTTCAATGCCTTTTTCTTTGAATGCAATATCTACATTAGGCATGCCCAGTTTCGGCATATTATCCACACTCCTTTATAGTTATAATTCTTTAATTTTCGTTTCCATTTCGACTTCATCCAAAGTATCGGTTGTAGTTGTTTCATCCCTGCGGTCGATAGCTTCAAGATATGTAATGTTGATACTGATCCGTAAAATATCGTTGTCCTCTCCTACCGTGTCATCGCTAACCGCATCCACATGCAAGAACCTGTCATTTACATGTATCCCCCGCCCTATAGCAGTGAAAATCGTTTCGAAAACGTCCATGTAATGGCTTTGTTTCCGGTTGCTATCCTTTGGATAATATGTAACGTAGATAGTAACTTCTTTTTCTGTAAATTCTTTTGTTTGTGGCCGGCTGGTTGAGATGATCCCGATAAAAAAGCATGGCTTTTTGAAATTTTCCTTTACCTCATCGGCATAAAAAAAACACCCTGGGAATGTTTTTTCCAACAAATCCTTGGTGCTTTTCACGATATCCGTACGTGTAATTATCTGGCTCAAAACTTATCACTCAACTTCTCATATAAATCAGTGTGCATTTTTTGCACTATGTCCGGTTTCTTTTCGGCTACTGTCTTATCTTTGAAATGGGTGCCAGGCTGATGCCCAAAAACGCGCCCGCTGGGTGCTACTTTAGCGTGCCCGCGCTCTACCAAATGATAATGTGGCGCCGTATTCCAAATCACGCCCTTAAATGTATCGCCAGAATGGCCCTCCATGTCATGCTTCCAGCTTTTATTTAATTTATGCTTATGTTCTTTGCCGCTATCCGGTGTCGCGTTTTTTAACTCTTTTTTCATGGTCTTAGTGGCTTTTTCCAATGCCTCGTTGCACTCATAAGGAAATTTTTCATTAGCTACGTCTATCCGATCAATAAATTCGTCAATCGTCATCAATCGCACCTCGCTTCCTTTGATTTACCATGAGTTCCAGTTTTTCATGCCGCATATAAGGGTCAATGGCCGTGATGACATTATACAGGTTATCGCCATACTGAACGACCGTATTTTCATCTATGCCCTTACGATACCTGATTGTTACCTTCAACATATATGTCGAAGCGTCTTTGTCGGCTTCATACTGCTCATAAAAAGACTTTCCTCGTGCCGGCTCAATTCTGGCATATACCGGATGCCCCACCAGATCTACAAATTGCTGCTCATAAAAACCATTGCTGTTCTTTACATCTTTATAGCCCAGCAGATGCACCCGCTTATCAAGCGTACCTATTTTCTGCATGGTATCACTCCCAGTATTGCAGTTGTGTAATCATGCTGCGTATTGTAAAGCTATAGTCGTCCTGTTTGGCTTCATTGCGATTTTCGTAGAGCTCGGCAATAATTGCCAATTTTGCCATATCCGCCGACGCTTTAAAATTCTCATCGTTTTCATAATGGCTGCTATAATCAGTAACGGCAGACACTAAATACGCATCTGCCGTTTTTTCAAGCTGATTGATTAAATTGTCGTCGTCATCATGATCAACTCTGAGATATGTCTTGATATCGTCGATTGTCATTCAAACCACCTACGCATTGGCAATCTGTAACAATGCAATTGCGTCTTTATCCAGCATCTTTACGTCGTACCGTTCGATTGCCCGGATATATGTAGCATAGCGTGTAAAACCGGCTTCTGTCGATACGGCTACTTCTACGCCTTTTCGGTCATAAAAAGCGACTGCATCGCTCATGCTGCCCACAAAAAACGGGATTTGCCCCTCTACTGTAAGCAAGCTATCCGGCAAAGATACAATCTGATGTCCGCGCAAAAGTAACTGCTGTGGATTAGCTAAATCCGGTGTCAGCAGCGGACGTTTTTGTGCGTCATCTAATTCTGCCAAATAGTCAAGCCCCGTCTGATTGGTAAAGATTTTAGCACTCAAGCCAATCGTCGGGTCAAGGGTCTTAAAGATTGCTTTCACAATGCCCTTATAGTCGGTGATTGTCGTAGCAGATAATGCTTTCAGCGTGCTCAAAATGCTTGCATTTTCTGTGTTTACCGCTTTACGCGTGAAACGACGGCCAATAATTGACATGATATTTACATCATTGTCGGCCAAAAGCTGATTAGATACCGGGATAATATCGCCATAGGTCTTGACATTATATGTTTTCTGTTCAAAGTCAAAATCAGACTGTTTGATTTCATTCAATTCGTCAAATTCCGTCAATACGCCTGTTTCAGTGCCCATAGCCGGCATTCTCCCACTCAAATACGTGACAGGTGTAATATTGCAATACGGTTTCAACGATACCATCTGGCGGCGATATTCATATACCGTATTCATCTGTTCTTCCGGCACTACGTAGCCGCCTTTTTCCGGAGATGCTTCTACAAGTCCCGGCGTACCTGCAGTGTTATATGCTGCGGTTTCTTCCTCTGTCAGCGGCCGCCCTAATACCAGCTTGTTAAAAATCCGGTTCTTCAAATTTGCAGTTACAGCCGTGTTCTTATTTTCCGGTTCCAGCGGATTGTTTGTAATGTCCAATCCCTGGACTTTTTCAATCGCTTTTGCCGCGTTGTACTGGTTAATTGCTTCTTCTAATTCCTTGGCTTTAGCTGCAGCGTCGTCATACTGTTCCGCTGCTTGCAATTTTTCTACATCTGTTTTGAGTGCATTAATAGTTCGTCTTAATTCTTCGCTCTTTTTCATTCTGCTAAAACTCCTTTCGCTTTTACCAATGCAATCGTGATTTTATTACTCAAATCCTTTTGCAATCTCTGTCGTTTTGCTTTCTGCTCCGCATTATCAGCGGCGTTCTGCTTTTTCCAGGCGGCTATGATTTCATCAGGGATGTTCTTCATGTTTCCCGATTTCCCCGCTTTTGCGACCGTCTGCGTGCTATCTAATACGGTAACATCGAAATACTGTTTAGCTTGCTCGCCCGTCAGCCATGTTTCATCATTTACCATGTCATGAATCGTTTCTGGCGTTACATCATCATTCGCGGCGTCGTTATAAACTGTTTCTATGCCTTCTTGTATAGTGTTCAAGAAGGTAATAGCTTTTCCCAAGTCGTCGGCATTTCCAATAATGCTAATGGCCGGTTTATGAATCATAAGGTAGGCGTTTTTAGGGATTTGTCTATCATCGGCGGCAAAAAATATTTGTGTCGCAATCGAACAACACCATCCATCAACTACCGCCGTGGTATGCCCATCATGGCGCTTGATCATATTGGCAATGGCTACGCCTGCTGGTACACTGCCGCCGCTTGAATTGATATATACAGTCAAATCTTTGCCTTTTACCTCATCAAGCTGCTTTTTTATATCTGACGGCCACTGATAGGCGTCTCCATCACCCCACCATGCCACAATGGCGCCTTCGTCATCATCGATGATATCCCCGGAAATATAAATTTCCGCTTTATCGGCGCTGTTTTCTATTCTAATCAACTATTTTCACCTCCTTTATTTCCTCTATAGGCGATGCCAATATCTTGTAGCGCTACATATGAGCCGTTGACGATATGGACATCGCCGCCTTTTGTCGGCGGAATATCTAATTGCCGGCGCGCATCGTTCGGCGAATAGATGGACGTGCTAACGAGTTTTTGCAAGACGTCGGCTTGCTGTGTCGGATCACCTCTCAAAATCACCTTGACGTTAAATTTAAACTCTAGCCCGTTATTCTGTTCTTTCCGCGTCAGCAGTTTCCGGTTTAATTCTTGCTCATACAGCGTGATATTGTATAGCAGCGTATCAACATAAAAACTGAGATTTTGCGCGCTGCTGTTGGCATAGCTAGATTTACTGTAATCATTCAGATTATTCGGCTTTATTCCGAAAGCTGCAGCTATCTGCAGGGCATTGTATTTCTTCAATTCGTAGAATTGACTGTCTGTCAGTTTCAGATCTAACGTTTGAATGTCAAACCCAATCGGCAGCGTAATGATTCTCCGCCCGTTTTCCCTGGCTTGCTCTTCAATCCGTGACAGTAATAGGCTTTGCTTTTCTTTGCTTAAATCCCCTACGTATTTCACGACCGCATTAGCTGTTAATCCTTTTTGATACAAGTCATTTAAAAACTTCTGGCTGGCCTTACTGCCCGCCATATTCGTTGCCAGTATCTCTCTGACGCTTTTACCGCTTAATCCACTATCGCCGGTTATCCAGCTCTTTACATGGATGATTTCATCCGGCAAAAACCAATAGCTATTACCGTTGCGTTCATCCATATAGCGGTAATAAAACGACCGCCTGGTAAATTCTTCGGTGTTGTTTACCCATATTTCAATACGCCGCGGGTCCAGGGGATAGATACCGATAAATTTCCCGCCGTTCATAGCAATGTAGGCGTATGCATTGCCATAATGGTTGCGGCAATATTCCAAATACGTAAAAAACTGTATCGGCGTCATGTACTGATTTGGCTGCACATTGAACAGCTGCATAACATCATGGTCCATAATCCTGTTTTTATTCTCGTCCATGAGATATAACGGCATTTTCCCGATGCTTTCCGCCAGCGTTTTCAGACAGGTAAAATAGGTGATTTCGCTTATATCCGGCCCGCCTGTATTTGCCTGGTTATTAAAAAACAGCTCATTGATAGTTGATAAGCTGATAACATCGGCACTATCTGAGCTGTTTCTGATCTTTTTCTTGATTTTATCTAATAACTTCACGCGTTCTCACCTTCTTTCTTTTCGGTTATGCCTAGCCACATATCCAGTGCCGCTTCTCCATCGCCTTTATTGTCGTCTTTCAGCAGGAACCATATTTTCCATGCATCAATGATAGCGTCGATGGGGTCAATTCGTTCGGTCTGTGTCATTTTATCGACTTTTATTTCTCCGAATGAGTTCGGGGCGGAAATAATGGCATTGACGACGCTCCATGTAAGCAAATCATTGTGTTTGTCATAGCGCACCTGCCTGGCTTCTACGGATAGTTGGAAGTCTTTCGTCGTATCGTTCAATGACCGCGCCGACTGCTTGACCTCCGTTAAATCACAATTCAGTACATCCTCTAAATCTCCTAAAAAGGCACTCGCATTGTGTGCATCATAGCCACAACCAACGACATTCAGATGATAATCAGCTATGAGCTGTTTCAGGTCAGCAATGATTGCTTTATAATCCGTTTTGATACCGTACATTCCCGATGTCAGCGTAATTAATCCACGCTTTGCCCATTCTCCATACGGTGCTTCATCTGTTTTTTGATGTTCTGCCAGCCGTAACTCCGGCATATACGACTTGCTCCATAGGTAAACGTTATCGCCTAGGATTGCAAACAACAGCGCAATAGATGTTAAGTCGCCGCCGCTTGATAAGTCGATGCCCAAATAACAATCATGCCCGGCCATATCGGCTATCGTCAAATCACTTTCACACATCTTCCAGGCTTTAAGGTCAATCAATGAGCCTCCGGTATATGTTACCCATGTATTTAGTGATTTCGTCTGGAAGTTCACCAGGTCAGCGCCGCCTTTTTCCTTGGCGTCAATGGCTTTTTCGGCCATTCTTGCCATCATTGATTTGTCCAGCGTCGTGTCATCCCGCCATAATATCAGCGGATTGGCCTTAGCCCAATTCTTAGGCTGCCATATATCATCGTCTTCATCCATTTCAGCGATATAAATGAACAGTGTTTCTTTCTTTATGACGCCTTCCAGTACCTTTTTACAAAATTGATATTGCTGGTAACAGGGGCCATTCAAGTTAAATCCGGCCGTCGTTATAGCGATGGTGAGCGCTGAGTCTACTTTGATTTGACCATCTAGCATGAGTTTATACATTTGATCAGACGCATGTGCATGATATTCATCGACAACCGCCAGTATGGACCGGAAGCCGTCTGCAGAAGTCGTATCGCGGCCAATCGCTTTTATTTCATTCCCTGTTACCAGGGATAGGATACTTGACACATAGTCCTTGACCTTATACAACTGCTTCAAATCATTGTCGGAATAGATAAATTTCTTTACCTCTTTCCATACGATTTTAGCCTGGTCCATTTTTGTAGCCGTACAGAATACGTTGCCATTATGATACCCGGAAAACGTGGCAAAGTCGTTACAAAGTTCCCCTGCTATGAATGACTTGCCATTTTGTCGCCCCATTTGTACGTAGGCTTCACGATATCGCCGTTCTTTACTTCTTTTTTTACGCCAGCCAAAGATAGAACCAATAATAAAATTCTGAAATCCTCGTGTAACAAGCGGCCGTTTTTCAGTTCCTTCGCCAATGGTCAACGTATTAGCTATTTTGATATGCTTTTCAGCTTCGCTGACGTCGAAAATATACGGGAATCCTTTCCGGTGCATATCGTCAATATGACGCTTGCACGCCAGCTTTTCTGTACGGCCAGTCAGCCTTTTGCCACTCAATACCAGCCGTGCGTATTCGGTCGTATGGTCTTTCATGCTTACGCGTCAAGCAATTTGATAAATTTGTTGGCTGGCTTTTCTTCTTTTTCCGGAATGATCAATTTCAGGCGGTCCGTCGTAGCCAGTCCCAGCTTCGAACTGCATCGCATGATCATAGCGGCTGCTTTGTCGGCAATATTGACGTACGGAGATGGGAAAATATTTCCTTTGTCTGTTTCGTACGTCAATCCTTCCCGTTGAATGGCTTCAGATGCCCGGATATACTTAGCCCAGTTGTCAGCATAAATTGCTAAGATAGATAAATCGAGGTTATCCAAAAAATCCGCCCCGGCCGCTTCCTGGACTACCCGGCAAAATTCTTCTTTGGCGATATCCGGTAAAAAATTAGGTGGCTTCAATTGGTCCCGTGCCACTTTTAGCCGTTTTTCTGCTTGCTGCTTGTCGATTTTCTCTTTTTTCGTCATGTGTTTCGTGCACATGGACAGTCTTTTTCGTGGCGTTGCCATTTCTGATCACCTCCATCGGGGATTTTTTGCGAAAGATGAGAGGGCTCGCGGGGACCTGAGGAGTAATAAAAACTTTTTCAAACACCCCCACCGGTGTGCTGCCCGGCAATCCGCTTCAACATATTTTTAATCGCGCTACTATCAGCCTCTGAGCGGTTGTACGCTTCATGTATCTTAGCGTGTGTCTTTCTGCTTACAGCTATCAAATTGGTAATGTCATAGGCTTTGCCTGGTTCATCTTCCAGCGGTTCTATATGATGTACAGTATCTGCTTTAACAATGTGATTATTGGCATATAGTTCGTACTCATCCAACCCATTCGCCATGGCCATGATGATACGTCTCAGCCTGCGCCATGCCGTCCCGTGGTAGATCCGGGCCGCCCCCTTGTTTCTATGTTCGGTATCATATTCTTTGTGCCGCTTGGAAGCCTGCGGGCAAGGCTGTCCTTGTGGATGTATCTGCCCACATATGCTGCATATTCTTGTCAACATGATTTCACCGCCCTTAACTGGTTTAGGCTTCCGGGGAAGCGGTCCCCTTTGCCTATACCCCTACCCCCTGTTCAATTTTTGACATAAAAACAGGGCGTCACCTATTCGATGCGCCCTTATTCACACTTCTTTACTATATAGTATACCACGACTCTATGTATTATTTTGTACTGAGTTTATTCTATTTGCTATTTATTTTGTAGAATTGCTTATTATATTTAATAAAAAAATGATTAAGGGCCACGCTTTTTAGATATCCGCGGGCATAGCCGAAGCTATACCCCGTTTCTTTTGCTACTTCTTCCCAGGTCAGACCATCTATGTACTTGCTGTACAATATAACTCTGTCTATCCTGCTTTCCATGGAATCTATCTGTTTGATGACAGCCATCTGAAACTTACGATACGCCTTTACTTTTTCCTCCTGTTTGCCTAATTCATCCTTGTACTGCTCCAAACTACGGTCGTCCCAGTAATTGCTATTACCCCCTCTGATAGCGCCATCGATGTTAGCTATAACATTATCAGTCGGGCCGCTAAATATTTCTCGCCTCATTCTATTGATTAACTTTTCACGCTGTTTTATTTCGGCTTCAATCAGCCGGTACTGACCTAAATACTCATCAGCTGTCATGTTCCTACCTCCTGTATATCTTACTTGTCCGCATCATGGCGGCGGTCTGCATCTATCCTTTTTCACCTCCTAGCAATGGCAAAATTCCTTTATAGGCGCTTTCTATCTTTCTATTTCCAAACTCTCGCGTTCCACAATTCGGCCGCTTCTTCCCGTGACTTGCTCCACCCGCCTTTGGCCCGGCAATTAGTACAGAAGACATAATATACCTGGCTTCCGCCGCTCCACAGCATGACCGGCTTGCGCGTACCACAAAAAGGGCAACGTTTCAAGACCTTACTTCTCGATTCTGTCATTTACACCATCTCTTTCTCATCGGGTGCAAAAATGTACACTTCTACCCGCGGATTACTCCGATCTATATAAAATTCATCCCGGAAGCTGATGATTTCATCCCATCCATCATTCTTGATGATCCCCACTTCCTGCAAACTATCTAAAATAAACTTCTTTGCAAACGCCACATTATCTTTATCGCGGCGGCGGTTCGGTTCAATCCACCTGAACACAATCTTAGCTTTATCGATACGCCAGTCTCTCACTTTAAGCATGCCCAGCTTACAAAGCATATGAGCGTCACGACTCATTCTGCTGCCTTTTCGTGCGTTTGCACGATTTGCCCGAACATATTCGTTCAATCCGGGCAATGTCCCCGGTATGACGATTTTTAGCATTTCTTACATCGCTCTCCTTTTTTCTCATGACAATACTAATCATCCACCCTCGCATTTCATCGAGTTTTGTTGTAGCCTTGCTGTACCAATATTTCGGATATAGTTTTTCCCACTCGGTATGAACGTCAACTAAGGCCGCCATTTGATTTAGTTTTTTCCCGGACCACCGATAATCCGATTTTTTAACAACCGGTTCCTTTAGTCCTTGCGATGCCCGCCAACGTCTTTTATTCGGTATCCCTTTGGTGAGATAATTCGCCAGATCGGTGAATCCTGTTTCTGAAGGCTGTAATCTGTTCACATTCACATATCCCAGCGACGGGCGCACCTTTTCCCCTTTTATTCTGGGTGCCGTCCATAATTCTTCTATGGTATCTCGGCAAAGTGCCCCGTCCATGATGACATGATGATGCAGCCTATATATTTTCCCGCCATCTTTTTCTTTCCATTCCGTGACAGCGATGTACTTCATTTTAGGCAAGCCCTCTTTTTTGCGCCTGTTGTTTATCCGTCGGATATAGTTCGTTAAAATCTTCTCAGCCTCTTCCGGACTGTCTGGCAAAAACCCCGGGGCATATGTCAGATGTACCACATAATCCCCCCTATCAAAGTTGGCTGCTATTTTTCTTCTCAATTTCTTTTTAGCGTTCTTTTCATTTGCCTGGATCATCTTCAAGGATGATTTTTGTTTCTTCTCTTTTCGTCCTTTTTTCGTGACATCGTATACCCGGTATATCTCCACTTCAAGAAAACTTCCACAATATATTTTTTTCTCTCTGATAAAAGACTTCGGTATCATGATGTCACCCTCTTATTTGGATATTATTCTCTATGGTTGAAAAGATAAAACCCATTACAAGCCCGCAAACCCGTCAAAGACGGTATAAAAAAATAGAGATAATCCTTATATGCATATGCAATGGTAAATCCAAAATAACATTACATATGTATATAAGGAATTATTCTTAGAACAACGATACTTCTTCTACTGTCGCCACTTGTTGAGCAGCCATTTGTACTTTTTTCTTCTTTTTCGCTTTTTTTGCTTTTAAAACTCCTGCCGCATCATAGTGCGATGATGTATGTTCTACTTCTTTAGGAATCGCATCACGCCGCATCATGACCGCTTTATGTTCGTTTACCGCATACTCATTGACCTGGCGTTCTTTGTTAGCTTTTCTCCTTCTGTCTTGCAGTTCAATGAGCTTTTTTTGAACCAGTGATAGTTTGTAACTGCAAGAATAATCAATAGAAATAAAATACTGGCAATCTTTGCAATGATTCCAACAAATGCTTTGTTTTTCTTTATGACAATATACAAAGCTGTTCGCGTTTTTCCCGCAAAGCGGGCATTTCATCGTTTTCATTTTTGCGGTTCTATGACTTCAACGGTTCGCTGATTAAAACGTTCAATAGCTCCATCTAAATCCGTTTCACATTTGTTAAACATAATATCCGCGCCGCATTTGTCATTTAAACAACGAATAGCAACAATAGGCAATGTCCCTTTTCCTTTCACGGCTTCTACCTTGCTTCCACAAAACGGGCACGCTTTCAAACTTTCTTGCTTTCCAAAAATCCTGTGAAATAATTTCATGGTTTTACTCCTCCTCTACACCTAAAAAATCAAATAATGTCGGTTCATTCTTCTTTGCCTCTTCTGTTTGTAAATAGCCCAGTCCATCCCGAAAATAGTCTGGATTTAATTCTATTCCTATCCCTTTCCGGTCTTTTTTCAAGGCTACCAGAGGGACCGTCATCAATCCTCCAAACGGATCTAAAACAATTTCACCGGGGTTGCTGTAGCGATCAACAAGCCGTTCCACAATATCAAGCTGCAACGGGCAAAGATGCATCTGCTTTCTTTTTAATCGCTGCTGCGTGTTCAATGTTCTCATGCGGTTAATATCATCCCACACGCTCCCATTCCAGCTCCCAGGGGCTACCACCATAAATGAGGCTGGCAATTTGCCGTTCTTATCCAATTCGTTTGCCAATTTTACATGTTCTTCATAGTTATATATATGGCTACGGCTGAATTGCCTGTACACTTTCTGCAAGTCCTTTACCGGTATCGCTTCCAGCTCCTCTTTTGATATAAGTCGGTTCCCGCTGCTTCTCCAGTATCCATGTGCGTCTATCTGCCATTGCCCACGGGTATAATCCTTTTTGTCTTTCTTTACTGGTACATCGGCATAAGCGTTTGACGTATCGGTTGGAAGCTTCCGAAATAATAAGACGTATTCTTCACAGCCTACGCCCATCTTCGTACCATCCTTACTGTTTTCCGTCCATCCCAGGCGGTATGTCTGGTTATTTTCCCGAACTACGTCAGTAACTACGGTAATCATGCCGAAAAACTGGAACTCATGTTTCATATAGTGCAAGATGGTCAATGCGTGGAAGGGTTCAACCGTCGGCATGCCCGTCCCTGTCGTATTTCCAAATAATACCCGGTCTTTGACATGGCAGCAGAATACGCGCCCTGGCTTCAATACCCGCAAAAGATTCGGCGTCATGAAATCCATCTGTTTAAAGAACCGTTCCGTGTTTTCATTATGTCCTAAATCGTTATAACATTCGCAATATTCATAATGATTTCCAAATGGTATCGAGGTAATGATTTCATCTACGCTATTATCCGGCATAGTTGCCAGCTCCTCGATACAATCATTATGTATAGCCCTGAATTTCAGCCCTTTTACTTCAATCCGTCGTACTCCAATGCTCCGCTTCATCTCCTGTACCGCATCCGTTTGCGCCAATCCGTACTGCTTAATGATTTTTTCCATGTTCTCCGTCAGTTCGTCATACTGTTGCCATTTTTCTTTTAGGACCTTGAGTATTTCCTGCTCTTGCTCCATATAGATAATGTCTATGACAACCGGCTTATCTTGCAAAAACCGATAGCAACGGTGTATGGCCTGTATAAAATCATTGAATTCATAATCAATACCTAAAAATATTTCACGATGACAATGCCGCTGGAAATTACAACCGCTTCCGGATAATTCCTTTTTCGTTGCTAAAATCCGGTATCTGCCTTCACTAAAATCAATGGTGTTTTTTTCCCGTTTATCTAGGTCTTGCGAACCGAAAATTTCCCGGCACTCTGGGATTGTCTTTTTTATTGCATGCCGCTCCGATTCCAAATCATGCCAAATAATAAAATGATCACCTGGACTCTCATCAATAATCTCTTTCGCTTTGGCTACCCGGATATCGATGCTTTCCCGCTTAACCCTGGCTGCTTGTGATAATCCAATGGCAAAATCAGGTATCATCTTACCCTGGCCATCTTTTTCGTATGTCATCGTTGCGTTCGACGATTCCAGCATGTGGTACCGTACATCTAACGGCGGCAAATCATACCCATCATCGCTATATCCCAAATCTGAAGGCTTCTGTAAAAATAGTGCCCATGTGGATAACCACAACCAGAATTCTTTTTCTTTGTGAGGATATAATGTAAGATTGTTAGCTTTTGTGCTGTCGCGCTGAAAAAACCGTGTCAGCGCCTGCGCTGTGTCCATTATTTCAAGGAAGCCGGCATAATGTATCAGTTCTTTATATCGGTTTGGAGAAGGCGTCGCCGTCGCCACTAATTTATATTTCACACCCTGGAATTTATTTAAAAACGTCTGATATGTCTTAGAGCCGTAGCTCCGTAATACGCTGGCTTCATCGAGGCTGACAGCGCTAAAGTACGTCGGATCTATATTGCCGTCCCGCACTCGTTCATAGTTCGTAATCATAATATGATTCTGACAACTACGTATTTCATCCATATCCCGTACATAGGTTGGCGCATCCATATGCAGCAGGTGTACCGCATCATGGGAAAATTCCTGTTTAACCCCCAGTGGACAAATGATAAGCGCCGGCTTTTTGATATGCTCTGTAATAATCTGGCACCATTCCAACTGCTGTACAGATTTTCCTAGTCCGAAGGCTTCAAACAACGCCCGCCGGCCACCGGCTACGGCCCATTGTACTGCGTCACGTTGATGCGGTTTTAACGCTGGGTTTATTTCCGCACTTGAGATGGTAAATCCCGATTGTGGCGCCTGTACGACTTTAGACTCTAGAAACCGTCTATATTCTTCATTCATATTTATCATCTCGTTTCAATAAATGTAATCTTACCTTGCATAGCTCCTAAATTTGATTTTTCTTTAAATTCATATTTTTTAGGCTGATAGCCTTCTTCCATTGGTTCCGTTAAATACCAAATATTTCCGCTGCCCGGCTCCCACTGTACCGTGTATGGCTCTAATTTTTGGCCGGCTTCCAGTTCGATTGTCATATTGCCGCCGAGGTGCTTCGTAATCGTTCCAACAAATGACCCGCCTATTACAACGACAACAAAATAAGCTGCCATAATCACGATAAATAGTTTTACAATATATTTCATTTATGGTGCCCCCTTACAAACATCGCCTTTAACGCGGCCAGTCCCCTGCTGTTATTCCGCCCTGTACGCTTTTTGAAAAGATCTCGAGTTGCGTCCCTAATTAATTCATGTTCATTTAATATGATGATTTTCTTTTGTGATCTATCATATCTCCCGTATATAGGTTGACTTTTCTTCATATCTTTTCCCTTTCTTCCCACATCTAAATACTTGAAATAATCTCTGCAATAGCTAGCAAAATTAAAACAACTGCGATGCTAATTAAAACCCAAATTTTCGTATAACGGGCATCTTCTTCAAGCTCTACAATTTCTGCTATCAAAGTCTGATTACAATCGGAGATGCTCTTTTCTTTTTCCATTTCATTTACCATTTTCAATCCCTCCTTTTATTTTTATGGAGTACCTTGTTTTTAGGCTGATGTTTGCATTTTGGCCTGTCGCCATGGCACGATATGCCACGTGGCTTACATTCCCGGTCATCAGCACATACAGGGGCCAAGTTCCCGGATGGAGTGACAACATAATGTATCCGCCCGGTCAATTTCTTGCGACAGTAATAGCAGCGTTTCATTTTCTCTTGGTTCGTTCCAGGCGTTTCCTAACTTTTTCTATGTTTTTCGCCTGGTAATCCATAACATCGCTATCGGTCTTCCAGTCTCGTTTCGGCTTTGGGGGACGCGGATCCGGCTCTATGTGAGATACCCGGACCGGCCCCGGTTTATACCAATTCTTCATCGATTCACGCTCCCATTAAAACCATAACTTGTTAATCAAATCATAGTGCCACCACATCCCATTCTGGTACTGAACACAATAGTAGCCGTCGGCTTTGAAAATCCTCTTTGGATTTCCATTACCCCATGTGCCGCTTGTCACCTGCTTATATACCGTATCAACCAGCATATTATCAACGCCTCCTGGCAACATATGCCAGCCAACGAGTTGCATGAGCATGCGTTTCAATGCGTCTTTACTGATTTTCTTCATAGCGATCTCTCCTCACCGGATGATGATTCTTTGCCCTGGCTGCAGATTGTCATTGTCCCCAATATCATTATTGATTTGGAGTTCATAAATAGTTTCCCTAATATCCTGCCCGCGGACATCTGCAATACCACGGGCAATGTCCCATAATGTTTCGCCGTCTTCGACGATATGAACATCCGCATCATCGGCGGCCACTGTTGCCACCTGTCCCCCGCCGTTCCCTATCCCAGTTCCGGCATAAACTCCAATGCCAAATGCCAGCAAAATGGTTATCCCCAGTCGGACCGCTTTTGCTTTTTTCGCCGGCATCAGCGCATTTGGATGAGGGTCATGTAATTTCTGACCATATATTTTCAGTGTTTTCATGATTTACCCTTTCTGCAATTCAAACGTTTCTTTAGCTCTTTCCTTGATACCTTCAACATCTAGCCTAAAATACTTGCCAATATATTCCGCTTCTGCAAGAGCAACTTTGGCAGCATTGGCCATTATACGGCTTTTTTTGCTCTTATCATTTTTCAATGCCGCATCTGTACGTAGACATCTCAATGCGTCTGTATACAGGTTATTTTCCAAAAAGGCTTTTTCTTTTTTATTCATTCGCTTTCATCTCCTTCTCTGCTTCCCTGGCCTTTCTAAACGCTTCCAATGCTTTAACATTTTCCGGGTTTTGGTAGAATTCAATGATATCCATGTAAAAATCATCTAACATGATCATCACCTCTTTCCGCATTATTCAGTTCATCTGCTAGCGCTTGAGCTTCCTCTTCTGTTTCAAATCCGCCACACACTACCCGGTTCTAGGTATTATCCGGTTCTTCAGGATTGCGTAAGCGGTATATCCCGTAATTTTTTTTACAACCCCACCAATAAATCGTGTCTACGCTCCACCCAACTTTCCATGGATTTTCCATGTTTCTTTCTCCTATGGTTTCATCATTTCTCTGTTCTTCATGTTAGGTTTCTCCATCTGGTTCTAATTCTTTTCTCCTCTCGTGATATAATGAATCTCGAAAGGAGGTGATGTTATGCCAACGTTTTATACTGCTGAAATTTGTATGAATGGTCATATTACAACGGGCAACATAGAACATAATCCGGAACGTAGAGAAACGTATTGTCATATCTGTGGTTCCCCTACGATAACCAAATGTCCCAGTTGTCATGCGTCTATTCGTGGCGACTACGATTCAGCCGACGGCGACGATATATTTTCTTTACGTTTTCCTTTGCGATTAACTCAACCGCCCGCCTATTGTACTAAATGTGGTCAGCCTTTTCCTTGGACAAATTCGGCGCTTTCAGCTGCCAAAGAATTGATTCAAATGTCAAACTTATCCATATCAGATATTGATTTCTTTAACAAAAACATCGATAAGATCTTATATGAATCTCCTAGCTCAACTGTAGCTATTGTCAAAATCAAGAAAATTCTTGAAAAAGTTGGAAAGTTTTCTATTGACATCATCAAACAAACGTTAATTTCCGTTGCATCAGAAACGGCTAAGCGCATCCTTTGGCCATAATAACTCTCAGCCTCAGCCCTGGACATTGCTTCTGCTGACAGTTAAATTTTCGTTTTAATACCCAACAGTTACATTCTTTTGTCATCTTTTGTCCGCATTGCGTGCAGAAATTTTCGGTTTTTACCTTTGCCCCACAATGCGGACAACTCTTATATTTCATGATTACTGCCTCTTTCATCCACTTAAATCTATAATTCCAACTTTATTCATTGTCCCTACCTTCCGCATCATTCGGCTCATCGGCTATCGCTTTATTGGCAATGCCCGTCCAGCCTTTTTGGGCTGCATATTTTGTCAAGATCTTTTTGAGCTTCGGTCAATGTCGTTCTCACCATTAGGTGTTTCATCCGGTGCCAGCCGCCGCCAGGCTTTTTCTGATAACAAATTGCATACGGTTCGCCACCGATCATTGATATAGCCTGATAATGCCAGCCGCGGTTGTCTACGTATTCGTTGTAGTGCTTCATGCTTCTCACATCTTTTTGCTATACGTGTTATCCTCTCATATCTCCCGCCATGTTATAATTGTTATGAAGGGAGGTGACTATTATGGCAAAAATAACAGATTTAAGTTCGATGTCAGATATTGCCTGGCAAGCTGTCAAAATCCAACAACAAATGCAGAAATTGTATTCCCTTACTCTTCCACCGCCTGCTATTCAGCAACTAATGAAATCAGTGGAAAAAATTTCTCAAATTACAGACCCACCAGCTATTAGGGCCATACAAGATTCTATGAACGTTATTACAAAACTAAATCCTGCTTGTAATCTGCCCTGGTCAGACGCTTTCAATGCAATCTCCCAAATTCCATTGGATGTGCGTACTGACTTGGCCGAATCGCTCTTACAACAGTTAGATCCAGTCGAAATATCACATACCGACGTTCCTGATGTTACAGAAGAACAAGAAAAACAGATTGATGAATTGTTTCCTACGCTTAAAGACAAATCATTGAGCCGTGATGCAATCATCACGCTGATTGCATTGCTATTTAATTTGCTGTGTACCTTTGCTGGCTGTGAAATGGAATCTATATCACATGAAGATAATATCCAGTCCCACAGGGATGCTATTCAAGCTCATAAGGATGCTGTACAAGCTCACGAAGATGCTGTACAAGCTCACCGGGATTTTAGCCAGTCCCAAAGTATAGAAAACAACAATACTGCATTACAGACCCAAATTAGCAAAAATACTTCATTAGATGGTGCCAATGACGACGACTGAACGCCCACTATGACGCCTATGCACCGTATGACGGTGTAATAAAAGTCGTTTTTTGTAACAATTAGAGCCATGTCCCCGCATGGCTCTTTTTTGTCTCTATCCATGCTATGCACTTCCTTATAATTCCAGCGATGCCCCCAATTTTTCTTCTGCTTCCTTAAGTTAATTCCATCTATTCCACCTCTTATCCCCAAAATACCCCCAGCTATCCTTAATTAAAGTCACTTAAAGTGTACTTATGGGGTAAAAAAAATTTCTTCAATGGAACGATGAAAATAATTTGCTAGTGATACTTTCACTTCATCCCTAGGAATTCGTTTTCCCGCCTCGTACATCGCAATAGCTGATACAGAAGTGCCGTTAGCATCCGCAACTTCCTGTTGTGTCTTGCCAGCTTCATTCCTTAATTCAGTAAGGCGCTGGCCAATTTTTTCTTTGCTCACCATATTATGCACCTCCTTTGTTCACTAAAAGTGTATCATGTTTTACCGAACTTGTAAACACTTAGCGTGAACTTTTTATTGTGTTTTTTCACGTAACGTGATAATATATAGAAAAGGGAGTGTGATGGTCATGGATTTTTCACAGCGATTACGAGAACTGCGCAAAGAGCGAGGCTTGACTCAAGAAGAACTAGCAAAAAAGCTGGAATTAGCCAAAAGCTCTATTAGCATGTATGAAAATGGAAAAAGAAAACCAAGTTTTGAAGTATTAGAAATGTTTGCAGACTTCTTTAATGTAAATCTTGATACACTCTATGGCACATCTCCCATCAATAACGGTTCTTTCAAATGTACTCCTGAAGAAGAAATGATAATCAAAAAATTTCGCTGCTTAACCCCTACTGGTAAACAATCCGTACTAGCTATTTTAGATATTCAATATGATGCTGTCGCTCCTAAGGTTAAGAACGACGAGGCAATTTGATTATTATTGATTTTAAAAATAAATGATAGGAGGTAATTTTTAATGCATTATAACGAATTTAAAGTTCTAGAAATAGTAGACAATAAAACCCTGTTAATAGATTATGGATTTAATAATAGGGCTGCCGCAGGCGATGTATTGCGCATTATTGAAAAAGGCGAACCCGTTATTATTGACGGGGTTAATTATGGTACTTTAGACATGGTTAAGGACATCGTTGAAGTCGTGGTCCCCTATGATAAATTTTCAATTTGTCGAAAAATCATCCATAAAGCAGTAAATCCTTTGAATCCTTTGGATGCATTAAATAAAACGCTTTCTCAATTGCGCCCGCTTAAAGTTGATCCATCCGATATAACTAATAGAAAAATTCCTACGCCTACCCCTATAAAAAAGGGAGATATTGCTATATTAACCAAAGAATAGTTTGATTTTAGATAATTTATGTGTTATACTAAGTGCAGTAAAAGGCTTGCAACACGTATCGTGTGTTGGGCACTAGCCCCACTGCTCTTAGCAGTGGGGCTTTTAATTTTGCCCAGGAGGTAGCTGTGGAATTCGATAAGCCTTTTCGTTCCTACCAGGAACAAATCCAGCTATTAAAAAAGCGTGGTTTAATCATACAAGATGAAGATTTTGCTTTGTCTGCCTTAAATACAATATCATATTATGACCTTATTAACCGGTATAAAAGATATTTTATGTTTGAAGATGATACGTTCCGAGAAAACGTTTCTATTGAGTATCTATATAATTTTTTCCTTTTCGATAAAGAAATACAGTCTTTTATTATGAAATATAGTATCTTAGTCGAGAATATATTTAAAACAAAGTTAAGTTATACACTTGCTGAAAACTTTGGTGTTGACGTTGGGGGGTATTTAAACAAATATAATTATGATTCTTCATCTAAAGGCTCGTTGACATATCTGGATGTTCAATGCGACATAATGAAATGGCTTTGCTCAAATCAAATAAAGAATCCTACAAAATTTTATAAAAATACGCATAACCATATTCCCCCATGGATTCTTTTAAAAAACATTACATTGGGGTCAGCGATAAACTTATTTGATTTTTTAAAAGGGGATCCTAAATATGAGTGCGCCAATGCCTTGATTCCTCAAGATATGAGCTATGACCAAAAATTAAATTTTATTCTTTGTTCTATGAATGCGATTAGAGACTTTCGTAATTGTGTAGCTCATAATTTACATTTTACATCATTGAGAATTTCAAAGAAATATAGTATTTCCCCATCCATTATGTGGTCTTTAATTAGAGAGCCTCTATTGGAGCGTAACAAGAAAAAAGTCACTAAAGATGATAGGCATTCATTAAATGGTCTATATGGGGCCATGTTGAGCATCATGGTATTTTTATATTCTCCCTATTTAGTATCTACTTTTATTCAGGATTTTCTTTTAATCCTGAATAAAGAATCAGCTTACGAAGAAATGTATCTAAAGTATGCAAAAATCACAGATATGCCGTTGAATATAAAAGAAAGATTTATTAATTTTTTTCAACAACAGTTTAATTATCAGTAAATTACATCCATATAAAAAAAATCCCGCATCCTGTTGCAGCAGGATGCGGGACGCGCCGGCGGTATTACCAGTACCGTATCAGCAATTTGTAAATAACCAAGTAGAGGACTGATTTAAAGCCAATTAATTTAGGCTTGTTTAAAATCAATTAAATTTGGCTGATTTACGGTATTATTATATCATGAATCAGCCTGTTCGCCTATGAAAGGACTGATTTTTTATGTCATCAACTACTACGGCCAAAGCCGTCATTTATGCCCGCTTCAGCAGTGATAAGCAAAGAGAGGAATCCATCGACGGTCAGATTCGTGAATGTACGAAATTCGCTGAAGACCAAGGCTTGGAAGTCATCGGCACTTACATAGACCGGGCCATGTCCGCCCGATCCGATAACCGGCCCGATTTCCTGCGTATGATTGCCGATAGCGCACGTGGTCAATTCCAGTACGTCATCGTCTATCAGCTGGATCGTTTTTCGCGCAGTCGGTATGACAGCGCCATTTACAAAAATAAGCTCAAAAAGAATGGCGTCCGAGTCTTGTCGGCAAAAGAACGCATCGGAGATGATCCAAGCTCTATCATACTGGAATCCATGCTGGAAGGATACGCAGAATACTACTCTGCTGAGCTATCGCAGAAGGTGAAACGCGGCATGACCGAAAATGTCCTGGAACATAAATGGACCGGCGGTTATGTCCCTCTAGGGTACTGCCTGGCTCCAGATAAAACACTGCAAATTGATCCTATCGGCGCAGAAGCCGTGAAAATCATATATGATAAATGGCTCGCCGGGTGTCGTATTATGGAGATTATCAGATACCTGAATGACCATAACTATGTCACCTCTCGCAAGGCGAAATTCCGCTATAGCAGCTTGAACCGAATCTTGACCAATCCCATATACACAGGGTTATACCAGTGGGGATCCATCGAAGTCGCCGACTATGCACCCGCCATCATCACACAAAAGCAATTTGCCCTGGCACAAGAGAAAATACATCACATCAAAGCTCATCCCTGTGCTAAACGTCGCAGTGCAAACTATGCACTTACCGGGATGATTTATTGTGGCGTCTGTGGCTCTCCCATGACCGGCCAAAGTGGCCACTCCAAAAGCGGCGCCCTCTATCACTATTATCGCTGCTCCACCAAAAACAATTACCATAACCGCGGCAAAAAGCTTAATGTAAAATGCACCAACCGTAACATAAGCCGGGAAAAACTGGAAGATCTAGTATTACAAACGACGATAATTATCCTCATGAACCCGGAAGCCGTCCATATGATTGCAAAACAAGCTGTCGCCGTACAACAAAAAGCCCCAGCTTCCATGGAACTGGACCGCATCAAAGAGGATAAAAAGAGCATTCAGAAAAAACTAAACAACTCCATCAAAGCCGTCGAAGCCGGTATCATCTCCACAACGCTGGCGGCCAACATCTCCCAATATGAAAAAGAAATCGCCGACCTGGACATAAAGATGGAAAAAATAAAACTCTCCTCCACCCCGGTAAAAATTGATGAAATCGCCGTCGAGTTCTTTCTCAAGAGCCTGCTTCTCAATAAAAAAGAACACGACAAATATCGCCTGGACATGTTCCAAACCTTTATCCGTCGTGTCATCGTCTATCCCGATAAAGTAGAAATTCAGTACAACTATACTGCAACCCCTCATATACTAGAAAATCCCGTCACCAAAATGATGACGGGAAATCCTGGGTGTTCGCGTTGCGAACGTTTGGTGACCCGGTAGGGATTCGAACCCTAGACCTACTGATTCGTAGTCAGTCACTC
>OHAY01000465.1_pt1 | contig 42373 bp, 39 predicted proteins | sample 1577191 | NCBI WGS metagenome assembly OHAY01 (sample SAMEA3541504, study PRJEB24748) | human gut metagenome | biome: human gut; feature: human-associated habitat; material: faeces | place: China | collected 2012 | reverse complement strand
TGTTAAGCACGCCGCCAGCGTTCGTCCTGAGCCAGGATCAAACTCTCCATGATATGTGAAGAGCGCTAGCTCATTCTTACTTTTGTTGCTTTGTTACTCATTGTTTGACGTTCTATTTCTAGAACCTCGCACTCTGGCGTTCATTCGTATGTTGCATTGTTCAGTTTTCAAAGGTCATCTTGTCGTTTTCGTTTCTGTTGTCTCCCGACGACTTGTATATCTTACCAAATCCCTTGCGTAATGTCAAGTAAAAATCCTGATTTTTTTGACATTTATTTCGATTTATTCATTATAAGGCTGTTACACGGCAAAAGAGGCCGCTGTATCATAAAGAATACAACGACCTCTTCCATTACGGGAAATTCGGATTGTGACTTTTGTTATTTATCTGTAATGCTATGCTGCCATTCCTGTAACGATAATACAGGGCTGCGGCCATGGGTAATCATGCGATGAATGCCTTCCATACTGGCTTTGGCAGCGACAATGGTCGTTACATAGGGAATATGAGCCCGGACAGCAGCCTTTCGCAGTGCGCCGTCATCATCGGCTACATCTTTACGCACAGATGGTGTATTGATTACCATCTGTACCGTTCCATCTGCAATGAGATCTTCTATATTGGGACTGCCCTCTCCCAGCTTATTGGCTCGTTTTACCGGAATGCAGGCAGCCTGCAACAATTCAAAAGTCTTATCTGTCGCATAGATAGCAAAATCATCTTCGGCAAATTCCTGTGCAATGGCTGCAATATAGGGTTTGTCAGCATCACTGACAGATATAAGTACGGCTCCTTCCAGCGGCAATGTTCCTCCTGCCGCTTCTTCAGCCTTATAAAAAGCTTCTCCTGATGTCTTTGCCAACCCCAATACTTCACCGGTAGAACGCATTTCCGGCCCCAGTACAGGATCCACTTCAGGGAACATATCGAATGGGAATACGGCTTCTTTAACTCCATAAAAAGGAACATGTCTTTCTTTTAACGAAGGAACGGGCGATGCCTTTCCCGTAAGCGGCAATGTCATAACTTCCGCCGCCACTTCCGGCAACGGGATATGGCACAGTTTGGAAACGAGCGGCATCGTGCGGGAGCCTCCCAGATTGACTTCCAGGACATATACCTGGTCATCTTCAATAGCATAGCGGATGTTCATTAATCCTGTAACATGAAAGGCTGACGCTATTTGCTTCGTATATTCCTGAATCTGATTCAGTGCTTCCCCGGCAATATGACGGCTTGGAATAACACAGGCACTATCCCCGGAATGAATTCCTGCCAGTTCAATATGTTCCATGACCGCCGGTATAAAGACCTGCCTGCCATCGCTGACAGCGTCGGCTTCACATTTCAGTGCCGTATGCAGGAAACGGTCGATGTATGCCGGCCGGTCCGGCGTAATATCTGACTTCTGCAGTATCATTTCCAGTGTAGCCGCATCATGAACAATTTTCTTCGTAGTACCCATATGCAACACTACCGGATACCCGATCTGTCCTGCTATGGTCAGCCCGTCTTCCGCACTCGTGGCAGAACCGGACTCCGGCATAGGAATACCCGTCTTATTCATCATGGTCTGGAACTGGTGCCAGTCTCCGGCAAGTTTCAGACTATCCGGGTTCGTTCCCAAAATATGGATGCCTTCTGCCTGTAGAGCCGGAATGAGTTTTTCTGCAGCACTGCCGCCAAACTGGGCAATAACACCGATTGGCTTTTCAAGACGGCAGATTCCCAGCACGTGTTCGACAGTCAGTGGTTCCACATACACTGTATCTGCCGCATCAGCTCCTGTAGATACAGCTGCCGGATCACAATTGACCATAATCGTTTCAAATCCCGATTTTTTGAGTGCAGCTATCGCCCGGATACATCCATAATCGGATTCCTGACTTTGGCCAATGCGTTCAGGGCCGCTGCCCAGTACGACAATTTTAGGCTTCCCCTGACGTACGGCATAATGGTTTTCTCCATTATAGGTAGAGAAACAGCCAGTCTGCCGCATAGCACTGCTGACAGCGGCGGCCTGCCATTTTTCTGTCAGGTCCAGAAACTGCCGGCGCGTACGGATAGTATCTTCCGGTATTTCCAGAATCTGGCTCAGATAGGCATCAGCAAAGCCGTCTTTCTTTGCCTGTACCAAAACCGTATCAGCCGGCATCGTCCCCTTCGATTTTTCCAGGGCATTTTCTTCATCGGCCAGTTCTTTAAATTGTTCAATAAACCAGGGATGAATGTGTGTACTATTCTGTATTTCTTCCAGGGCAGCTCCTTTGCGCAGCGCTTCATACATCATAAAATACCGTTCTGACGAAGGCACTGCCAGCCGCCGCATCAGTTCATCGGAAGTCATTGGCAGGAACATCTTGTCCTGCCCCAGCCCATACCGGCCCTGTTCCAGAGAACGGACTGCTTTTTGCAATGATTCTTTAAAGGTTTTGCCCATGGCCATGACTTCGCCTACAGACCGCATCTGCGTTCCCAGTACGTCGTTTGCGCCATCATATTTTTCAAGATCCCAGCGTGGGAATTTCACGGCGATAGTATCCCGGTCTGGCTGATACTGGTCCATCGTCCCCCAGACAGCACACGGGATTTCACGAAGCAGCAGGCCTGCTGCCAGTCTGGCTGAAACGCTGGCAACAGGAATGCCTGTCACCTTTGAAGCCAGTACAGACGAACGGGACATACGGGGATTGAGAGAAAGAACCGCAATCCGGCCATCGTGCCGGCTCCAGGCAAATTTTATATCTGCACTGCCGATAATTCCCATATGCCCGGCAATCATGCTACCCTGACGCAAAAGCTCCTGCTGCACATCATCCGGCACAGTCATCATAGGAATAGTAGAAACAGAATCTCCCGAATGGATGCCCACCGGATCTATATTTTCAATAAAGCATACCGGTACTACTGTACGTTCCGCATCCCGCAGCAATACCAGTTCCAGCTCTTTCCATCCTGTCAGCGCTTCTTCTACCAGGACCTGATGAACCTGACCGGGCTGCAGACTGCGGGCACAAAGGGCACGAAGCGATGGTTCATCTTCCGCAATGCCGCTTCCGCTGCCGCCACAAGTGTACGCCGGCCGGAGCACGACAGGGTATCCTATCTTTTCTGCTGCCGCAGCGGCTTCTTTCGCACTGGAACAGGCAATGCTGCGGGCAGTCGTAAGGCCTGATTCATCCATGGCTTTCTTAAAAGCAATGTGGTTTTCCCCGCATTCGACAACATCCATCGGTATGCCGATGACGCGAACCCCGTATTGTGCCAGGATGCCTTTTTTATTTAATCCGGCACATACGTGGATTGCCATATGTCCACCCATAGCAGGCAGCAGCGCATCAGGGCGTTCCTTCTCAATCACCCGGGTCAGACATTCTTCATTGAGCGGTTCTATATACGTCTGATCCGCCACAGACGGGTCCGTCGCAACGGCTGCCGGGTTTGAATCGACAAGCACTACATCATACCCCAAGCTGCGCAGGGCACTGCATGCCTGAGAACACGCATAATCAAATTCAGCAGCCTGTCCGATGACTGCCGGGCCGGAGCCGATAAGTAACACTTTGTGAATATCTCTTCGTTGGGCCATATTCATCTCTCCCCACAGTTATAGCACATGATTATGTCTAATTCACATTAATGGTATCATATTCTATCCTGATAAGCAACGTTCAAACAGGCATCTCCGCCTATTTCTCAATAAGCTGTTACAGGTCCTGGGACAGATGGACACATTTCTGGAATGCAATCTTGGGACTGTTGGCAAAAATGACAACGCCACAATAGACAAATCCCCTTTTTTCAATGACATGACGCATGATTTTATTGTCTTCATCCGTATCAATGCGGATATTATAGACTCCTCTTTCCCGGGCAATCCGTTCCGCTTGTGCAAACAAATGTTGTGCCAGCCCTTTGCCTTTGACAGCGTTGTCCACAGCAGTCCTGTGAATGACGGCATACGGCTCCTCATTCAGCCACTGGCCGCGCAGAGACTTATAAGCCGGTTCACCGCGGAAATCAATTCCCGTATACGCTATAATTACATCATCATCAGTCAGGACATAGCCGATTCCGTCCCGGATATCTCTTTCAATATCCCTTTGTTCCGGATATCCATCCTGCCACTGATCGACGCCGTTTGCCTTTAAAAACGCCTTGGCCTGCCGGATCAGTTCCCTAATACGTACCATATCGTTTTTCTCCGCTTTTCTAAATTCCGTCATTCTGTCTCCTTTCTCATATCAGAAGGATTCTTGTGTTCGTGAAATAAAAGCCAGTCCGTTTCAACTGAATTCTGGACACGTTCAATAAGACCTAAAAGCAGGCGCTGTTCTTCCGCCGGCATGCCCCTGACACAGACCTCCAGCTCGCGGTTTTCTTCTGCCAGAATCTCTTTATATACCTGTCCGGCTTTTTCTGTAGGAAACAGATTCCACGCCCGTCCGTCACGGGAATCGGGTTTGCGCAGAACATATCCGGCTTCCATCAGCTTGCGTACAGCCTTAGCTGTCGTGCCTTTATCGACGCGGCACATCCGGGTCAGCTCAACCTGCTTTATGCCGGGGTGTTCACAAATACGTGTTAAAAAAATAAATTGTCCGCGCTGCAGCTGCTTATTGCGAAACCGCAGCTCCATAATAGACTGGATGCTACGATATATAGCACCTATCTCCCTCAACAAAGGACTTCGTAATGATGGCATCCTGTCTCCTCCTATCTTGGTTGAAAGTTCAACTAAGTGAAGTATATAAAGAACCGGGAATTTTGTCAAGTACCATCGGAAAATAGCGAAAGCTGCAGCAGAATAAATAAAATGCTCATTCCGCTGCAGCTCTGCCTCCTATCGTCTGTATCATCAGACCCGGTTATTTTTCCATATCAATATAATGCTTAATCAGTGCCTGGGATCCTTCGTTTTCATGGCCTTTGGCAGCCAGGTCTTCAAAATCAGCCAGCACTTCCGGTACCATATCCAGCTTCAGACCCAAGGTATCCGCTTCCTGTAAAGCCAGTTTCAAATCCTTGATAATATGCTTGATAAAAAATCCCGGCTGATAATTGCCTGCCAGAATTTTAGGACCGAGGGCAGAAAACTGAGCGCTGCCGCCGGCTCCTGTGGACAGCGAATCAAACAAAACCTGCAGATCCATGCCACGGGCTTTCCCATAGGCCAGTGCTTCGCAGACTCCGCTCAGCGCACCGGCTACGAGAATCTGGTTGGCCATTTTGGCATGCTGGCCATTCCCGGCTTTGCCCTGATAATTAATGTTAGTCCCCACTGCCTGGAAAATGGGCATGCAGGCTTTATAATCTTCTTTGTCCCCGCCAACGAGCATAGACAAAATACCTTTGATTGCCCCGCTTTCACCGCCTGTGACGGGAACATCCAGGACATGGAATCCTTTTTTGCTGCCATCTTCATGGAGCCGGACTGCCAGAGACGGACTGGATGTGGTGCAGTCGATTAAATACGCTCCCGGTTCAGCAGAATCAAAGATATTATTTTTTCCATAATATACTTCTTCCACATCTTTTGGGAACCCGACCATGGTAATGACCGCGTCACATCCCTGCACGCATTCCTTAATTGAAGGATAAAAAGCAGCTCCTTCGGCTATGACGTCTTCGACTTTTTCTTTATGCCGCGCAAAAATGTGCAGAGAAAAACCGGCCTTCATGAGATTCCGTACCATTGGCTTTCCCATAATGCCGACACCGATAAAAGCAATCGTCTGAATCATATGTTCCGCCTCCCTATTTCTTATACCCCGTCTGGAAATCTACGATATTTTTCATCTTGCCGCCATAGAAATACGCTTCTAAGTTTTCACAGGCAATCTGCACAATCCGGTCATGCGTTTCTTTCAGATGATATCCGCCGGAAACGTGAGGTGTGATATAAATCCCCGGCACCTGCCACATAGGATCATCGGCCGGCAGCGGTTCCGGATCGGTCACATCCAGGGCTGCCCCTGCCAGATGCCCCGATTTCACAGCTTCAATCAGATCTTCCTGGACGACGCAGTTGCCGCGCCCGATATTGAGGAACCATGCGCCCTGTTTCATTGCCGCAAAGCGGTCTTTGTTATAGAGATGATATGTAGCCGGTGTATCAGGCAGACTGGTGGCCACAATATCTGCCCGGGCCAGATAGTCGTCCAGTTTATCCATCGTTCCCATTTCGTCCGCTTCCGGAGGTACGGCCGTACTGCGGCGGCGGATACCGGTTACATGGGCTCCCAGTGCTTTCAGGCGCTTGCCGAACTCACTGCCGATATCGCCGAACCCGATAACCAGCGCCCGGGCTCCATACACAGACGTTACAGGGCCTTCATCCTTCCACAGATTCTGCTTCTGGTTATCATAATAGGCATATAATTTCTTCATCATCGCCAGCAGCTGGGCCAGCATGTGTTCTGACAAGGCCAGTCCGTAGGCTCCGGTCGCATTGGTGAGGACTGCCCCTTCCGGCAGGACCCCTTTTCTTATGTACGCACCGGTCCCGGCACTATTCAGCTGCATCCAGCGCAGATGCGGCGCTTTTTTCACCAATTCCGGATCCAGATTGCCAATGATGATTTCTGTATCAGACAATACATCTTCAGGCACCTGTACTCCTACTGCCGCCTGATTATCGGCAAAATAAACCGGGTAATCCCCGGCGGCTGCATTCAGCCACTTTTTATGTTCTTCCGTTACGGGCATGGCTACTACTATTTTCATAGATTATCCTCCTTGCAGGCTATACTAGTATAATGTGAAGTTATCAATTCTGACCGTGCCTCCGGTCAGATCATAGGGCCGCTTTATAAATGCGGTACATATCTTCTTCATTCAGGACTTTTGCCGATCCCTGATGACCACCGCATCCCAGGGCACACAGATGGGCCATCTGCCTTAGCTGATCATCCGTAGGACTGATACCTAATTCGTGAATAGACGTAGGCATGCCGATTGAATGATAAAACGACTCCATCTTTTCAATACCAGCAAAGGCCATCATGTCATCAGCCCCTTCAGGTACATCCATGACCTGTCTGGCAAAACGTACAAACCGGGGCAGGCAATCGCCATATACGTACCGCGCCCAGGTTCCCCAGATAGCTGCCAGCCCGGCCCCATGGGTCACGTCGAACATGCCGCTCAGTTCATGTTCCAGCTTGTGACAGGAAAAATCACCGCCATCGTTGCCACATCCCGTGAGGCCATTGTGGGACAGGCTGCCGGCCCACATGATTTCCGCCCTCGCTTCATACTGATCCGGCTGCGAATGGAGAATGACCGCATATTTCATAACCGTGCGAAGCAATCCTTCGGCAATCTGGTCGGTGATTTCCATATTACCGCCCTGTGTAAAATACCGTTCCATCGTATGCATCATGATATCCGTACACCCGGCCTGGGTCTGCCAGTCTGGAAGGGTCACGGTCAGCTCCGGATTCATAATGGCAAACCGGGCCCGTGCCAGATTCGTATTGCAGGACCGCTTCAGTCCTTCGTCTTCTTTTGTGATAACCGAACTGTTGCTCATTTCACTGCCTGCTGCAGCAATCGTCAATATACAGCCTACCGGCATGCAGGCCCGGGGCTTGCGCTTTCCGCAGTAAAAATCCCAGACATCCCCATCATTTGCCAGCCCATAGGCAATGGCTTTCGCAGAATCAATGACGCTGCCCCCGCCAACAGCCAGAATGAAATCAACATGGGCCTTCCGGCATAGTTCAATGCCCTGATACACCAGCGACAAATGAGGATTGGGAACGACTCCGCCCAGTTCGACATAGGAAATGCCAGCTTCTTCCAGGGACTGCCTGACCCGCTGGATCAGACCGGAACGGACGGCACTGCCTCCGCCATAGTGAATCAATGCGGATGTTCCGCCATATTCTTTCACGAGTGCCCCCGCTTTGTTTTCCGTTCCTCTGCCGAAAACAACCCGCGTGGGAGCATAAAACTCAAAATCATACATCGACATCACTCCTTATACCGCTGTCATGGTACTCTATTCAAATTGTACCTATCCCCTGTCATTTCTGCAAGCATTTTCTAAGAAAAATGCCCCTATAACCCAAAACCATAAGTTCCGGTTTATAGAGGCACTGCCCACAAAAATTTTACCAGTCCAGTTTACCCGTAATCAGATACACGAGGAGACCTTTTTCGGCATGACGACGGTTTTCGGCTTCATCGAGAATCGTTTCCAGATGCTGTTCCATTACATCCTGGGTAATTTCATAACCCGGATGAATCGGCATATCATGGAAGACCATCGTATCTGTACCAGCCATCAGATCCGCATCAATCTGATACGGCATCATCATGCTGATAATCTTGTTTTTCTTATCCGCATAGTCGGGATTGGTGAAAAATTCCATATCGACCCAGGTATCCGTATAGACGCAATCCACATCAGCCACTACTTTCTTCAAATCTTCCTTGCTGATATTGTCCGGCAGTTCTTCATAATGACCCGTCGCCTTGAGTCCTTCGTAGAACTCATCGCCGACACCCATGACCTGGCTGAACGGAGTCAGTCCATACATCTTACCGCCCAGCATAGTGACGATTTCGCTGAGAGAGTTGTACGTATTATTTTTTGCGCCGATATACAGGACCTTGACGTCGAAATGACCTGTCTTTTCGTACAGTGTCAGCATATCGGCCAATGCCTGCGTCGGATGGAATGTATTATCGCAGCCGTTGATGACCGGGACGATGGACGCATCCATGAAACCATGGGTCGTTTCGGATTTTTTAAACCGCCCCATAATGCAGTCCACGTTGCGGCCTACGTATTTTACTTCACTGGGAAGATCACCAATCGTAAAATTACTGTCTTTCCAGAGCTGGTTATAGGACTTGCCCCCCAGTTCTTCCATTCCGATATTGAACGATAAATACGTCCGGTTCGACGTTTTTTCAAACAACGTATACAGTTTCTTCCCATCCAGTAAATGAGAAAAAGCCTGCTGGTTCTGTTTGATTTTTTCTGCCAGAAGTAATATTCCTTTTAATTCATCGGCCGTATAATCGGCAAAGCTGTTGACGTGTTTCATATATATTCACCCTCCATATGCAATCAATCCTGTATATTCTCTTGAATATGTGTATATCATAGCACACGAAAGTGTATATTTCAAGTTTTTATGCAATAAATATGCAGTAAAATTCACTAATATTTTTATTTCCCGTTTTCCGAAAAAAAAACCGGCAACCATGAGGTTACCGGTTAAAAGGTCTATATCCTGAAAGCGCTCGATTAGGCTTTAACTACGTTAGCAGCCTGCGGACCACGTGCACCATCTACGATATCAAAATCAACTTCCTGACCTTCTGTCAGGGATTTGAAGCCGTCTTCCTGAATAGCGGAAAAGTGTACGAAAACGTCGCCGCCATCTTCTCTTTCAATGAAGCCATAACCTTTTTCTGCGCTGAACCATTTTACTTTACCGTGCATAACAAAATCCTCCTAAAAAAAACAAATGCAGCTATTCTCTAGCTCTAATAGGTAGTGTATCATACCAAACATTCAATGTCAACCAATTTCTTATTTTTATCATGATACAAAAGCATAATAAAAATCCTTATTTACGCAAATAATGTACAAAAGAGAACGGATGGGCATTGCGTTCGTCTGCCCCATGGGTTTCCCGTTCGACTTCCTGCCAGCGTGTCCTGTCCAGTTCGGGGAAAAATGTATCAGCCGGAAGTTCTGCATCAATTTCCGTGAGATACAGGCTGTCAGCCCATCCCATACATTCTGTATAGAGGGAAGCGCCGCCAATGATGAAATAGTCCTCATCATCCCGGACAGCTTCCATCATATCATCCATATCATGAAATACCGTAATGCCGCGATGCGTATCCTCGTAGCCCTTCTGTCCTGTCAGGACCCAGTGTGGCCGCCCCGGTAGCAGTCCCGGGAGACTTTCAAAGGTTTTCCGCCCCATAATCATCGTGTGCCCCATGGTCAGATTCTTAAAATGCTTTAAATCGGCAGACAAGTGACAGAGCAGGTGATTATCCTTTCCGATTCCCCGGGCCCTGTCTACGGCAGCAATCATATGCAGCATCAGACAGCCACCTCCATCGGCAGTTTCCCCAGATGCTGATACCCATCAAGGGCAATGTCGTCAATGGTAAACTGGTAAAAATCATGGATATCAGGATTGATGCAGAGGCGGGGCGCCGGAAACGCCTGACCGCGCCGTGACAACTGCGTTTTCATGGCCTCTACATGATTTTCATAGATATGGGCATTATTGATGACATGGGTAAACAGTCCCGGCTTCAGGCCGACCGTCTGGGCAATGAGGTGAATGAGTACGGCATATTGCGTCATATTGAACGGTACTCCCAGTCCCATATCGCCGCTGCGCTGCACCAGCATGCAGTTGAGCCGTCCGTCGCTGACATCCCACAACGTCTGGAAGGCGCAAGGCTGCAATGCCATATCAGGCAGGTCTTCTATATTCCACAACGTGACAATCATCCTCCGGTTCTGCGGGTCGTGCCGCAGCATATCCAGCAGATGGTCCACCTGCTTGTATTTTCGTATCTGATATCCATAGGCTTTTCCGATGGTGCCATCAGGGCGCATCCATTCATCCCAGACATGGCAGTTCATCTTCTGCAGTTCCCGTACATCATTGCTCTGAAGCTGCCAGATCCAGAGGATTTCCTTGACGGCTGTTTTAAACGCAACGAACTTGGTAGTCAGAATCGGAAATTCCTTTTCCAGGTCGAATTGAAATATCTGGTGAGGAAGTTTATACGTAGGTATTCCCGTGCGGTTATTGGAATAATATCCCTGTTTTAAAATCCGTTCTACCATATCCAGATACTGTGTATCAGCTGAACTCATGTACATCACTCCTGTGTAGTTTGAAAATTCTGGACAGCCTGGCAAAAAATCCGGCCATACTTATGCAGCTTGAACTCACCCACGCCTTTAATCCGGGCCATCGCCTCTTCGGATACGGGACGGCTGGCCGCCATTTCCCACAGCGTGGCATCAGAGAAAATGACAAAGGGCGGAATATGTTCTTTTTTGGCCAGGTCCATGCGTACCGACCGGAGAACCTCAAAGAGAGGCCGGCAGGCTTCTTCGTCAATCGATTCCGATACAGCCTTTTTCTTCCGTACCGGCCGGGCCGCCGGTTCTTTTTCTGCCGCAACGGCAATTTCCTGTATGGCCCGTTTCCGCCCTTTCAATACGTCCCGTCCATCGGCTGTCAGGGAAAGGACCGGGTATTGGCCTTCCGACTGCTGGACAAACCCGTCTTCCAGACTTTGCCGGACCATATCGCGGATTTCTCTGGCTGTATAGTTGCTGAGCATGCCAAAACTCGTACACCGCTGGAAGCCATAATGACGGATCCGGGCGGTCATACTCCCTTTTAGTATATCACAGACCATGGTCATTCCAAAACGGCCTTTTACTTCATCGATACAGACGCAAATAGGTCGTACAATCTGGGTCGTATCCTCTTTGACGACTTCCTGGTCACAGTTACCGCAATTTTCACAACGGTCCCACGACGGTTTTTCGCCAAAATATTGGAGAATATACCGGCGCAGGCAGTGCCGGGTCTCACAATATTCCACCATAGCGTTCAGCATCCTCAGTTCTTTTGCCTGCTGTTCTGGCGAATGGACAGAATTTTCAATAAGAAATTTCTGAATCATGATATCCCGGCGGTTATACAGCAGTATGCATTCACCGGGTGCCCCGTCCCGGCCTGCCCGGCCCGCTTCCTGATAATAACTTTCGATGTTTTTAGGCATCTGATAGTGAATGACGTAGCGGACATTGCTCTTATCGATGCCCATGCCAAAGGCATTGGTCGCAACGATAACCGGAATTTTATCAAAGGTAAACTGCTCCTGTACCTTTTTACGCGCCCCATCGGTCATGCCGGCATGATACCGGCCTACGGCATATCCGCGTGCTTTTATTTCCTTGTACAGACGATCCACTTCTTTCCGCGTAGCCGCATAAATGATGCCACTGTCCCCTTTATTGCGGGCAAGATAGGACAGGACAAAAGAATCCCGGTCCACGTCGCGGACGACGCGGAAATAGAGATTCGGCCGGTCAAATCCACCGATGAAGACACGTTCATCCTTAAGGCCCAGCAGTGTCATCATATCTTCTTTGACTTTTTGAGTCGCCGTTGCCGTAAACGCTGCCACCACAGGACGGCGGGGCAGTGCCTCAATCCAGGGACGGATAGCACAATATCCGGGCCGGAAATCATGCCCCCACTGGGATACACAGTGAGCTTCATCGATGACGACCATATCGATGGGCATCGATTGCATGAAACTCGTAAAAAACTCATTCTGCAGCCGTTCCGGAGAAATATAGACGAGCCTGACCCTGCCGCTGCGGATCTCGGAAAACCGCTGTCTCGACTCTTCCAGCGTGCACTGGCTGTTAATGAATACAGCCGGTATATGCTGTGCCAGGAGTGCATCTACCTGATCTTTCATTAACGAAATGAGCGGAGAAATAACCAGCGTCAGACCGGACATGAGCAATCCTGGTATCTGGAAACAAAGTGATTTACCGGCACCAGTCGGCATAATAGCCAGACAATCGCGATGCTCCATGAGCGTAGCAATCACCTCTTTCTGGCCAGGCCGGAAAGACGAATAGCCAAAATACTGTTTCAGGACATCTAAAGGCTGCAAAACTAACTCTCCTCTCTAAAAAAAGGGCATGCCAGCGGCACGCCCTTTGTCATGAACTCTTCCAGACATTCACAGATTATTTCGATAATTCTTCTTTGAGTACTTCTCCCAGCCGTTTGATGCCTTCTACGATGCGGTCTTCCGGCATATTGGAATAATTGAGGCGGAAGTGATTGCCATTGCCGCCATTGGGATAGAAAATACCGCCCGGTACATAGGCTACATCCTTTGCCAGGCACTTCGGCATCAATTCTTTGGCATCCATGCCTTCCGGCAGGGTAACCCATGTGAAGAGGCCGCCCTGGGGATACGTAAACTTGCATTCCGCAGGGAAGTATTTTTTCATCGATTCGCACATGAGATCGCGGCGTTTGGCATACAAAGCGTTAATTTCTTTGATATGAGCATCCATATCAAACATCTGGCAGTAGTATGCGGCCTGGCGCTGGCCAAACGTCGAAGTGCCGAGATCGACGGCCTGCTTGAATTTGACGAATTTATCGATAATTTCCGGATTAGCAATTGTCCAACCTAAGCGCAGGCCCGGCATGAAAATCTTCGAGAATGAGCCGAGGAATACGACTTTCCCCTGCGTATCCATGGACTTCAGGGACGGCAGCTTTTCGATGTCATAGCGGATCTCACCGTAAGGGTCGTCTTCGACGACTACCACATCATACTTGTTGATGACATCCATAAATGCTTTCCGGCGTTCTACCGGCCAGGTAATACCTGTCGGGTTCTGGAATTCAGGAATAACATAAATCATGCGGACGCTTTTGTCTGTAGCAAGGATTTTATCCAGTTCTTCCGGAATAATCCCCTTGTCATCCGTAGGTACTTCAATATAATTAGGTCTTACAGGATTAAAAGCCATGATAGCACCCATGTAAGACGGACTTTCCATAGCAATCGTTTCGTCTTTATTGACCAGAATCTGTGACAGGATGAACAGCCCCTGCTGTGACCCCGTCGTAATGACAATATCTTTCGGCTGGCAATCTACAAAGAAAGACTTCTTCATCCGTCTGGCAATTTCTTCACGCAGCGGGACATACCCTTCTGTCGTACCATACTGAACAGCCTTGCGGCCTTCTTTTTCATAAATTGCCTGATCGACCTGTTTCATTTCTTCAATCGGGAACAATTCTGGTGCCGGCAGCCCCCCTGCAAATGAAATCACTTCCGGTTTTTCCGTAAGTTCCAGCAGTTCCGCAATATCAGAAGCCTTTAATGTGTTTGCAAAATCAGAAAATTTTGTCATGTAAATCACCCCTATGTTAATATTACTCCCCAGTGGTCAAATTATAACACTAACATAAAGAGATTGCAAATAACAATAGTCTCCCAATGGCACAAAATTGTGCGGCATACAAAAACAGGGCAGGAATTTTCTCCCTGCCCTGCTCTCTGCGTTCAGTCCTTATTTCATCTTGGCAATTTCTTCTTTCAGTACATCGCCCAGACGTTTTACGCCTTCAATGATCTTATCTTCCGGCATGCACGAATAGTTCATGCGGAAATGGTTTTCTCCGCCGCCATTCGGATAGAAAGCGCCGCCCGGTACGTAGGCAACTTTCTTTTCCAGTACTTTCGGCATCAATTCTTTGGCATCCATGCCTTTTGGCAGTTCAACCCAGGTAAAGAGACCGCCTTCCGGATAGGTGAATTTGCATTCAGCCGGGAAGTATTCTTTCATCTTGTCGAGCATGAGGGTGCGGCGTTTGCCATAAAGGGCACAAATATCTTTGATGTGAGCATCGATATCAAACATATCGAGGAAGAAAGATACCTGGCGCTGTGCAAAGGACGACGTCTGTAAATCCGCTGCCTGTTTGTATTTGACGCATTTATCGATGATTGCCGGATCTGCTACCATCCAGGCTACACGCAGGCCTGGCATCATGATCTTCGAGAACGAACCGAGGAATATAATATTGCCTTTCGTATCCATTGATTTCAGAGACGGAACTTTGTCGCCATCATAGCGGAGTTCGCCGTACGGATCATCTTCAATAACCGGGAAGTTATACTGGTTGATGAGTTCCATGAACGCTTTACGCCGTTCGATAGGCCACGTTACCCCTGTCGGATTCTGGAATTCCGGAATGACATAGGCCAGGCGGATCTTATCGCCATATTTTTTCAGGATTTTTTCTAATTCTTCCGGAATGACGCCTTTGTCATCGGTCGGAAGTTCTACAAACTTCGGTCCGCACAGTTTGAATGCATTGAGAGCGCCCAGGTAGGTCGGACTTTCAACCAGCATGATGTCGCCCGGATTGATAAAAATCTGGGGGATAAAGGACAGGCCCTGCTGTGACCCTGATGTAATAAAGACTTCATCGACTCCGCAATCGACCATAAACGATTTTTTCATCCGTTCACAGATATGCTGCCGCAGTGGTACATAACCTTCAGTCGTGCCATATTGTACAGCCGCTTTCCCGTCTTTATCAATAATTTCAATGTCTACCTTCTTTAATTCTTCCAGAGGGAATAATTCCGGAGCCGGAAGACCGCCGGCAAACGAAATAATTTCTGGCTGGGCTGTCAATTTTAACAGTTCACGTATTTCCGAAGCTTTTAATCCATTTGCAAGATCTGAAAATTTGTATTCCATACTCTACCACTCCTTCGCAAAACTGAACGCAACCTTTATCTATGCTTTAATTATATCATTGTTATGCTATAAATTCAATTTAAGTCGGATGAGAATTAAATTAAAATCACATTAAAATCAGATTAAAAAAAGAGCCTGCCCTGACGGGCAGACCCGGTTATATCCGTTTCAGATAGTTCAATGTTTCTTCCTGATCCTGTATCATCTGACGCTGCAATGCTTCCGTCGTCTGAAAGGTGATTTCATGACGCAGACGCTTATAAAAGCGGACACACAAGGATCGTCCATAAACGGTCCCCTGCCAGTTAATGATATGCGTTTCTATCCGGCGGGTCTGATTGGTAAAAGTCGGATTGTCACCAATATTGGTCATAGCAGGCCGATAGGCTCCATCGACAAATACATCAGTTGCATATACACCATCAGGCGGTATGGCCATGCAGGGATCGATTTCCATGTTGGCCGTCGGAAACCCGATAGTCCGCCCCCGGTGATCTCCATCTACGACCAGACCTTCGATTTCAAAGGGCCTGCCCAACAGACCGGCCGCTGTTTCCATATGTCCCAGCAGGACTAGTTTGCGGATGACCGTGCTGCTGATAGGAGTTGCCCTGCCGGGCCGTTCCAGCAGATGCAGTACCTGGACCGGCACCCCATGGGCATCCATAAAAGCCCGCAGCGTTTCCGTATTGCCTGCTGCTTTGGCACCATAGGTAAAATTGGCCCCCACTACGACCGACCGGGGATGCAGATAATCCAGCAACTGCTGGCAGAATTCATCCGGCGATTCATCAATGAGGTGACGATTCATGGGCAGAAGCACGAGACCATCCAGCCCCAGTTCTCGTATATACCGCTCTTTCTGCTGCACCGTAGCCAGACGTACCGGTTCCTTTTCCGGACACAGTACGGACAGCGGATGAGCTGCAAAGGTCACGACTACGGCTTTGGCCTGCATCTTGCGTGCCGTATCAATGGCCGTCTTCATGACCATCTGATGTCCCAGATGTACGCCATCAAACGTTCCCAGAGCCACTACCGTCGCCGTATAGTCTTGCGCTTCTTCAAAAGAATGAAATACTTGCATTGTCAATTACCTCACAATGAATCCGCAAACATTTTGTGCGGACGGATGACATGATGTTCTTTATCGAAACGGGCAATTCCCGTAAGCCCGCCCTGTTCCGTATAAATACGCAGGATTTCACCGTGCGTCATCTGCCGGCCGGCAAAGGGGACAGGCCGGCCCTGCAGCAGATACAGGCATTTTTCCCGGGGCAGCGTCACTTTTCTCACGGCTCCCATGGACGCATCGGACGGCAGGACATAGCGCAGCGGGTCACGGGTCAGTTCTTCCAGTGTCGCCGCATCCTCGATGGTGAATACGCCGGCCTGTACGCGCACCAGATACGACATACAGGCACAAGTTCTCAGGTACTCACCGAGATCACGGATCAGAGAGCGGACGTAGGTCCCTTTGGAGCAGGTCACGGCCAGGGTACCGCGGTGTCCTTGCCAGGATAAGAGCCGTATATCATGCACGGTGATATCCCGGGACGGCAGGGTAAAATCCTGATGGTTCCGGGCCAGTTTATATGCCTTCACACCATGAATGCTGATGGCAGAATACCGTGATGGCGTCTGTCTGATGGTGCCCTTGAAATGCTGCAGAGCCGCTGTCATGTCTGCAGTGCTCACAGCGGGAACGGGTTTCCGGTCTACGACCTGGCCGGTAATATCTTCTGTATCGGTCGCAATTCCCAGCAGGAATTCTGCATGATACGTTTTTGTATCGCTGTCTCCATATTCGATAAGCCGCGTTGCCTGCCCCAGATATACGGGCAGTACGCCTGCCGCCAATGGATCCAGCGTACCGGCATGACCGATTTTTTTCATCTCATAGATACGGCGCATCTGACTTACTATATCATGACTGGACATGCCAGTCGGTTTTAACACATTGACAATTCCTTGTATCATACGGTCTTTAAAATTTCCTTTATGAGCATTTTCTTTGCTTTTTCCAGAGGCGCCCCAATGGTACATCCTGCCGCGCGGACATGACCGCCGCCGCCAAAGACGGCAGCGATGGCATTGACATCGGCCTTTTTGGAACGGAGGCTGACCCTGGTTTCCTCATCGCTGATATACTTTACCGTAAAGGCTACATCTACCCCTTTGACCGTACGGGCATAATCAATATATCCGCCCGTGTGTTCTCCTGTATACTTCAGGACATCGGGAGAAAAAGTAATACCGGCTACTTTGTTATCACCGAACAATTCTATATGTTTCAGCACTTCCGACAAGGCATGAAGCTTTATCAGAGACTGGGCTTCCAGATGTTCCGAAATGACATGGGGCATAGCACCGGCGTCTACGAGAGCCGCTGCCATACGCAGGGTCTGTCCCGTCGTATTGCTGAATTTAAAGAACCCGCTGTCTGTGGCAATAGCCATATACAGGGCCATAGCCTCCGCCTGATTCAATCCGTCTCCCCAGGCAAGGAAGAGCTGTGTCAGGATTTCACCCGTCGCTGCACATTCGGGCCGGACATATTCATACCGGGCAAAATGGGCATTGGAGATATGATGGTCGATATTTAGTACGGCACCATGAATCAAGGATTCAGCAGCACCGCAGCGGTCAGCTGACGTCGCATCGAGAATAACCGTCAGCCAGGAATCATCCGTATGGACAGCAGACGGCTTTTTAAACCGGCTGACACCGGGCAGGAAGAAAAACTTGTCGTCAATGTCATCGTCTACGACCGTGACGACCTGTTTGCCCAGGCGGTCCAGATAATCCTGCATGGCAGCCAGGGAACCAATGGCATCACCATCGGGATTGACATGGGCTGTCAGCAGGATATGGCTGTAGCCTTGCAGCAGATGCCGGATTTCTTCTGGTGTAATAGTCATGGACATCAGTCCTTCTTTTCTATATCGCGCAAAATCTTATCGATTTTCATTCCGTAATCCAGGGACGTATCTTCCTTGAATTCAATAGTCGGAGAATAGCGGATTCCCAGCCGTTTCCCGACCTCGGAACGGATATACCCGTTTGCGCTTTTGAGAGCTTTCAGCGTATCGGCCTTTTCGGCATCGCTGCCAAACAGGCTGACATATACCGTCGCTTCCCGCAAATCGCCCGTAATCCGTGCATCGGTTACCGTAATGAACCCGATGCGCGGATCTTTCAGCTCCCGCAAGATGATATTGGAAACTTCCTGTTTGATAAATTCCTGTATTTTACGTACTCGTAATTCTCCCATAGTTGTCTTCCCTCACTTTATTCCGGTTCGACTTCTACCATTTCGTACGCTTCGATTTCGTCGCCTTCCTTGATATCACGGTAATTTTCCAGCGTAATCCCGCATTCATATCCTTCGGCGACTTCCTTGACATCATCTTTAAAGCGGCGCAGACCGTCTACTTCGCCTTCATGGACGACGATGCCATTGCGGATCAGGCGCACTTTGGACGTGCTGGTGATCTTGCCTTCCTTGACATAGGAACCGCCGACGATGACTTTCGGCGTCGTAATGACTTTACGGACTTCAGCACGGCCGACGATCTTTTCTTCGTATTTCTTTTCCAGCATCCCTTTGATAGCCGCTTCGACATCGTTGATGGCATCATAGATGACCCGGTACGTACGCATATCGACGTTTTCATGTTCAGCAGCCTTGCGGGCCGATGCATCAGGACGGACATTGAAACCGATGATGAGGGCGTTCGATGCCGATGCCAGCATGATATCCGATTCATTGATAGCACCTACGCCGGCATGGACAATGGAAATACGGACTTCATCACTCTTGATGGCCATGAGCGACTGGCTCAGAGCTTCTACGGACCCTTGTACATCGCCTTTGACAATGAGGGACAATTCTTTCAATTCGCCCTGCTGGATCTGATTGAACAGATCATCCAGAGTAACCTTGGCATTGACATGTAATTCCGACGACCGTTTCTTTTCCAGTCGTTTTTCTGCCACAGAACGGGCTGTCTTTTCGTCCGTTGCATCGAGGATATCCCCGGCTTCCGGTACATCATTGAGGCCCAGTATTTCAACCGGGATAGACGGTTCTGCTTTCTTGACCCGTTCTCCCCGTTCATTGGTCATGGCCCGGACCTTGCCGTAGCAGGAGCCGACGATGATCGTATCCCCTACATGGAGAGTCCCTTTCTGAATCAGTACCGAAGCTACAGGACCACGGCCTTTATCCAGTTTGGCTTCGATGACGACACCCTGGGCCGGACGGTTCGGATTGGCTTTCAGATCCAGCACTTCTGCCAGGACCAGAATATTTTCCAGCAAATCATCCAGACCGATTTTTTTATGGGCTGAAACGGGGACCATAATCGTGTCGCCGCCCCATTCTTCACTGATCAGGCCATATTCTGTCAGCTGCTGCATGACCTGCTGGGGATTGGCGCTTTCTTTATCGATTTTATTGATGGCCACGATAATCGGAACTCCTGCCGATTTGGCATGGTTGATGGATTCAATCGTCTGGGGCATAACGCCATCATCGGCGGCGACGACGAGGACGGCAATATCCGTTACCTGGGCACCGCGAGCACGCATTGCCGTAAAGGCTTCATGCCCCGGCGTATCCATGAATACGATTTTCTTGCCTTCATAGCGGACCTGATACGCCCCGATATGCTGGGTAATACCGCCTGCTTCATGACTCGTAATATGACTCTGACGGATAGCGTCGAGCAGACTCGTCTTGCCGTGGTCAACGTGCCCCATAATCGTGACAACAGGGGGACGCGGCTGAAGGGATTCAGGCGGATCGATGATTTCTTCAATTTCTGTAGGATCTTCCGGCGGTGCTTCTTTCGTAACAGCCACACCAAATTCATCAGCAATCAGAGAAGCCGTATCATAATCGATTTCCTGATTGATAGTAGCCATAATACCGCCCATGAGCAGTTTTTTGATGACTTCGCTGACTTCCCGGCCCAGCCGTTCGGCAAAATCTTTGACGATAATCGTTTCCGGAAGTTCGATAGACGTAGGATAATTCTTCTTTTTCGACGGAGCTTCCTGCATGGCCGCATGCTGGCCGCCGTGCTGGTTCTTATTCCGTTTGTTCTTATTCTTGCCTTTATTCAGGACATTGGACAGGAGCGTATGAGGCCGGTTCTGGCTGCCCGACCCGTTTTTGCCATTATGACCGGCAGATCCGCCATGTTTATTGTTCTTACGGCTGTCATTACGGCCTGCATTGTTCTGCTGGCTGTGACCGAAATACTTCGTCCGTTTCGTATCCGTTTCATGGGCTGGCTGACTGCCATTCTTACCATTCCCGTTCGCTTTATGGTTCGTATTCTGATTGCCCTGATTATTCTGGTTTGTCTGCTGATTTTTCTTCATATTCTGCTGCTGGCGATTAAAATTATTGCGGGGCTGTGCTTCTTTTTTTGCATTGCCCTTTTCAGTTTCCGGCCGGTGTCCCTGATTATTCTGCGGACGGGCATTCCGGTTCTTGTTATTCTTTTCTGTCCGCTGTTCATTTTTACGGGCATTCTGACCGTTATTTTTCCCTGCCTGCATGGCCGCCTTTTTTCTTGCACCATGGGCATCTGCATGTTCCTTTTTCGGTGCATACGCCTTATCCAGTACATGCTTTGCCTGGTCATCCACACCGGAAAAATTCGTTGCTTTAATATTGTGTTCTCCCAGAGTCTTTATGATATCGCTGGCCGATACGCCCAGTTCCTTTGCCACTTCATATACTCGTTTCGTCATCTGGTTGCCCCCTTCTTCGTCGCCTTCATCACGTCATCTATCGCTTTGGCAAATCCCCGGTCCGTCAGTAGTACAACTACATTCTGAGACTTCCCGACAGTTCTGCCCAGTTCCTCTTTCGTATATATATCTACTACCACTATATTCCTGCGCGCAGCCACGCGGCGGTATTTTTCTGCATTTTCACCGCCATCACTGGCTACAAACAGAAGCGGTACGGTACGTTTCTTCAAATACGTTTCTGCAGCAAAATCGCCGCACACCGTCTTCCGTGCCCGACAGGCAAGACCCAGAAGATTGCCGATCCGTTCCTTCTCTGTCATTCCAGATTCTTGCGGAGCTCTTCATAAATATCAGGAGATACTTTCGTTTTCAAAGAGCGTTCCAGACGGTGTTCCTGGTATGCCTTTTCCAGGCAGTCCGGATTCTGGCAGATATACACGCCACGTCCCGATTTTTTCCCTGTCTTGTCGATTTCGACATTTCCTTCGGGCGTGCGTACAATACGGATCATCTCTTTCTTGCTCTTCTGTTCCTGGCAGCCGGCACAGACCCGCAACGGAATTTTTTTCTTTTTCATGGCTTCACCTACTCTTCTGTATGCTGGTCCGTTTCCACATTACCAGCTGCTGCATCTTCCGCTTCCGGAGCAGACGGCATAGCCAGATCCGCTAACAGACCATCACCGTCCAGCTCTTCACCTGCCGGTTCATCCACTTTCTGTTCCGCCAGTTCCGCTGCCTGGCTTTCACTCTTGATATCAATCTTCCAGTTCGTCAGTTTGGCTGCCAGACGGGCATTCTGTCCGGCCTTGCCAATGGCCAGGGAAAGCTGATAATCCGGAACGACGACATTGGAAGTCTTTTCTGCTTCATCCACTGTTACCGAAACTACCGTAGCCGGACTCAGTGCATTGGCAATATAGACTGCCGGATCTTCATCCCATTTTACAATGTCTATCTTTTCATTCTGCAGTTCTGTCACGATATTCTGCACCCGTGTCCCTTTCGGTCCGACACAGGCGCCGACACAGTCTACATTCTCATCACGGGAATAGACGGCAATTTTCGACCGGCGTCCCGGTTCACGGGCGACGGATTTCAATTCTACAACGCCATCATAAATTTCCGGGACTTCCAGTTCAAACAGGCGTTTGAGCAGGCCCGGATGAGTCCGGGAAACGAGGATCTGGGCACCCTTGGTCGTCTTGCGCACTTCTACGACATAACACTTGATGCGCTGGCCAATGGCATACGTTTCCGTCGGAATCTGTTCCGAAACAGGCAGGACCGCTTCTGCTTTTCCCAGATCGACATAGACATTCCGCTGTTCGATGCGCTGGATGATCCCCGTAATGATATCATCCTGGCGGTTGGAAAATTCATCATAGACGATGCTCCGTTCGGCTTCGCGCAGCCGCTGGATCATGACCTGCTTGGCAGCCTGGGCCGCAACACGGCCAAAATTCTTCGGCGTTACATTGACGTTGATGACATCCCCTTCCGAATATTCCGGATTCAGGATTTGTGCCATAGCCAGAGAAATTTCAGAATCTTCATCTTCTACCGTTTCCACTACCGTTTTCGGAGCCAGGATTTTGTAATCGCCGGTCTGGCGGTTTAATTCGACAATGGCGTTGGGATTGGCGTCCGGTTCTTTTTTATAAGCCGTAATCAGGACCGCTTCCAGCGAATCACAGATGACATCGGCAGAAACGCCTTTTTCCTTGGACAAATAGGCAATTGCATTGAGTAATTCCTTATTCACTTTCATGTACCTCCACTAAAAATCAATATGTAACCGGATCTGGGATATATCTTTCATGTCCAGCGTTTCTTCCGTTTCATCATGGCTGACCGTCAGGACATCTCCATCGCGGCCTTTCAGTACAGCTGTCAGAAGTTTTGTTCCATTATGGGGCTTAAAGAAATGGATATCGACATCACGGCCCTGGTAACGGACAAAATCTTTTTCTTTTTTCAGGACCCGGTCCAATCCCGGGGAAGATACTTCCAGAAGATAATTGTCGCTGATGGGATCTTTTTCATCCAGTATTTTACTGAGCTTTTCGCTGACGGCCTGGCAGTCTTCCAGATCGACGCCGCCCTGTTTGTCAATAAATACCCGCAAATACCAGTTACGTTCACGGACGTACTCCACATCAACGAGTTCCAATGCCGTACCGGCAATGATTTTCTCTACTTCCGCAGCTACCAGTTCTTCAATATGTTCGCGTCTCATAATTCACCTGTATCTTTCCCGACGAAACTATGTAAGTAAAAGTTAAGAGTGGGCTCACACCCACTCTTAGAAAAGTTTACATCTAATTAACTAAAGTATACCACCAACGGCGTTTTCTGACAATGAAAAACACTCATTCCGCCGCTTTTAAATCAGCAGCAATAGCGTCCAGTACGGGCAAGAGCCGCTCCTGTAATGCCCGTTTGAGTACTTTCAGGTCACTGCTGTCAAAATCATGTACCAGATTGGGGAAATTATGGATACGCCGTTCGGCGAAAAAATCATCCCGGAGTATGTTGTACATAAGAGACAGCCCGCTGCGTGTCGCTGCATCATAATAAGCCAGGATCATGTAGGAACCGTTGATGATCCGTACGGCATCATTGGGACGGATCAGTCGTCTGAAACCAGCATATGATTCCGGCAGGAACGAATCCCAGTCCACCGTAGTGATTCCTTTGTTTTTCAAAAGGACACTGAAATTCTCTTCCCGGTCTACATAATACGTACGGATCAGCTCCGGAAGCCGGGACTCTACCATATTACGGAAGCTGTTAAAATCTTCCGTAATAAATTCAATCAGCGCAAACTCCAGCATGCCTATATCCGTACGGACAAACAATTCATTCGTTTCCGGATTGATGGTTCCCCGCACAGTCCAGCCATTATCTGCATTCGTATACAGGAAGATCAGATATTCTTTATCCTTTTCCTTCTCCCGTATCATGCGCTGTTCTGCCGTTAACTTAAAATCTCCCACCTGAAGTGGGAGACTCGAAGTGATATTCCATTGTTTGACTGTTTCAATCAATGTATCATCCATAGGGCAAAAAAATGGTGCGGTTGGTGGGAGTTGAACCCACACGATCGATGATCACTGCCGCCTGAAGACAGCGCGTCTGCCATTCCGCCACAACCGCATAAAAAAGAAATTAAAAGTTATACAGTTTTTTGTATTGCCTTTCGTTCAACAAGACTATTCTAACATACTCTCTCGTTTCTGTAAAGGGTATTTCTTCAACTTTTTCAAAGTTTTTGTCCCAGCCATATTCTTCCATCCAGGAATCGACATGACCACGGCCAGCGTTATACGCAGCCAGAGCTAAAACCTTGTTGCCATCATACTCTTTGAGAAGATATGCCAGATACCAGGTACCCATCCTGATATTCGTCTGTACGTCGTTCAGCTGAGCCGGCTGGAAATTCTCCATCCCCATCTTTTCAGCAATCCATTTCCCGGTCTGAGGCATAATCTGCATCAGACCACTGGCGCCGCGATGAGAAGAAGCCGACTGGTCAAACTTGCTTTCCACCAGAATGACCGCCGCTACCAGCGCCGGATCAATATGGTTTTCATAGGCATACTGCCTGACCATGTAGTCGTATTGCAGAGGATATACAATTTTACGCATCACATCGTCCTTCCATCCAAAGAAATACGATGCCGAGAAACAGGCAACCAATACAGCTGCAATAATTTTTACCTTTGTATTATGTCTCCGTCTCACTGCTTACTCCCCAGATTGAATTCGTTTCATCAGTTCACGCCATTCGTACCGCACCTGTTCTTCTGTATCTTCCAAAGAACCGGTATTGTCGATGATTACCTGAGCCAATGACCGTTTTGTATCAATAGGAAGTTGAGCATGGATGCGTGCCATTGCTTCGTCTCTGGTGTAATGATTCCGGGCCATCAGCCGCGAAAGCTGTGTTGCCGGATCCACATATACGAGCCATGCTTCATCAACGTACGAATCGTATTTTATCTCAAATAGCAATGGCATGTCAAGGAAAATAACAGGATTTTCTTTTTTTGTTTTAATTATTTCAATTTTGTTATCAATTTCCCGCTGGATCAGAGGAAATAAAATACCTTCCAACTGAGCCTTTTTCTCCTTATTTCCAAACACAACGCGGCCCATATAAGCCCGGTCCATCGAACCATCTGCACACAAAATCTGCGGCCCGAATGCCTCTGCTACCTCTTTCAGCCCAAAAGATCCGGGACGCACGACATCATGGGCAAGCTGATCACAGTCGATGATCCCCGCTCCCAGCTGACGCAGCATGGCTACAACCGTGCTCTTTCCCGAAGCAATACCTCCCGTAAGCCCAATCTGTAACATACCGTCCTCCCCTTTCACCACATATTTATTATTTATGTGTCATTCCTGGCATAAATGATATTTTAATGCTTGAACTTCATTGATTACTATAACTTCTGCTTTCCAAATTTTCAAAAGAGCATGCAATCGTTTCTGCAAAGCATCTTGTACTGAATTGCACCATTCTTTCTGATGATTCTTAATAATTAAGATGAATTGAATTTTCGGACAAGAATATAAGCACCTTTGAAGTTTTGTTCCTAATACAACATTTCCTTCCACAGCCTGTACACCACTATAAAAGCAAGCATATCTATCCCCCTAACGACCAATCTACCTCTTGCTGGTACAATCGGATGGATTCACCAATAATGGAATTATCAGGCATCCCATCGGCCATATCGTCATAAGCGGGCTTTCCATCGACTGTCAAAGATAACACAGGAACAGACAGATTATGCATTTTAGCCAAAAGGTACAATTTTTTTATGACGAAATATGAATGAGTGGCAATAAAGAACTGAACACCCGCTTGAGACAATTCAAAAATCATATCCAAATAATCGGAAATTGCTTTCGGATGAAGTGCTGATTCCAATTCATCAATAAAGATAACTGCATGATTATCCAAATAACGATTAGAGAGTAAGCGATTAAAAATAGCAATCTTTTTTACGCCTTCCGAAGTCATACCAATCGTAAAACGCGCATTTCCTCGTTTATAGTACCATTCATTCTTTTGATCATCATATTCTATTTTTCCCTTGATGACCTGTTCCAGTTTTTTCCGTCCATCAGCAAATGCATCAAAATTACGTCCTCGTTGCGGGGCAATTTGCAATGCTTTAACTAAATCAAGGTATGTGTCATCAAATCCAAAGAGTGAATCTTGATCTCGCGATTTTAGGATGATATTAAATAACGATAAGACTTCTTTCGCAGGAATAAAAACAGCTTTATTCTGACGAGGTGTATCAAAGGTATTTCGAATTTTACTGATTTTCATATTCGTATCTTTGCCGAAAGTAAAACAAAATTCGGCTGAGTCCTCAATCATAGAAAAATTCAGCGCACTTTTCCCTTTTTCAACCAAGTCTCCTAGTGCTTCTACTTGAAAAGTCCAGTACAATTTCTCTGCCAAAATATCTGCCAATTCACGCTTATCATTTCCCTTGCCAAACTGTTCCAAAACCCGTAAAGCAGAATATATCGCTTTTAGTAAAATCGTCTTTCCACTACTATTTTCGCCGATTATCAAATTTATATTTTGCAATGACTGCCACTGTAATTGTTCATGTTGACAAAAATTTTCTAATATTATCTGTTGAAGCACCGTCCTCGCCTCTTTCTTCGTAACTTTATTACCATCATACCTAATTTCAGACAATACCGCAACATCCTGCGCGTAAAGAAAGGAATGTTTTGATGCAATCCCATATATCCGATATAATAGAATAACAAACATCTAAACAGGAACGAGGAGGTGGAATTACATGGGTGATATATCAATAATTGCCCGGAGGTTGCCCGATAAAGGAATCGAATATGGCTGGAGCGGAAATGGAGGATATTTCAAAAACGTCGGCATATCCGCTCTAACGTATCAGGATGATGAAGATGTAGAAAGATTATTTGCCTTAGGCGAAATAAGCCATCTGGGTATTCCAGGAAGCGAACATTTTAAAAGCTGGATCTGGAGTACAGTTCCGGCGAATTCCCCCATGAACCGGAATAAAAGTGAAAGGTGGATGTTCAGTCAAATTGCTTTTATAGACTATGGATATTTCCGCGAACCTGACGGGGATTGGTATTATGTCATCCCAAGCCCGTTTCGCGTTAAAATACCATTATTTCTGGTATACAATCATTTAGATGATGACTTATTTGAATTTGTCTATCTTTCAGCAGTCCAGCATGAAATTGGCAAATTTATTTTTGATAAATATCCAGATGCAGACCCTGATTTCCTTCCCTATTTATCAGACCTTGGGATAAACGCAGAAGAAGTAAAAAAAGCTATTTTAGACTCAGACTATCCATTACATGAATTGTACGAACTTCACAGACCTGTATTCAATTATTTTGATGATTGGATTGTCGTCGATTGTGATGAAAACTATCAAGAAATTACGAATATCTATATGAGGCCCCGGGCTCCAGAAGCGGAGCGACTGGAAACATGCGACTGGTATACACCAAACAAAAAGAACCGGCCAAATATGGACAATCTGGTTTTTACAATTGATTACACAATTGTTCAGAATTGTCTGAATAATATCCAGGAAGATAAGCTGCCAAGCGACGACGAACTGGCAAGCCGGGAAATGTTAATTCGTCATCTGGTTCGTAGCGGTAAACTGGACGAAATCCAAAAAAATGCTGCTGAAGAGGGACTAGTAGGAGAAGAAGCCGAAGGATATGTCTATAGCTTCATGACCGGGCTGATAAAAAGTCGTGAAGATGTTCTATATCGGTGTTTAAAAGAGCATTTGGAAACAGAAAGAATCATGAAGATACTAAACATAACGGAAAACTACGTCATAAAATTCGCCAGTGAAAGCCGACTAGAAATTAAAGAACACCCTTGCAAATAGCCAATAGTCTAAGATGATTGATTAATCGAGTATATGCACCTGCTGGTGATCCCGGGCCGTTCACAAGGCTAAACCATTCATGGTATAATCATTTTTAAGTAAAGAGAAACGAGGCGGGAGTATATGAAACTGACAGCACTATTAGCACAGGAACGCCGGGAAGGAATAGAACAAGGACAGAAAGAAGGGGTAAACGTCTTTTATTCTTCTTCCCTTTGATGCAAAAAAAGAATCCCCACAAGCTGCTTATTAGCGGTTTGTGGGGATTTTTTCTGTTATTCCTGCTTCAACTACCTTAGGCAATAATCAATTTTCATGAAAAAAGTTCTGGCTCCGTCTGACATAAAATTTCAACCAGCACTTTATAATCTAAATATTGGATTCCTTCTTTTCCCTGATGTATTTTATCGGCCAGCTGACTATGGTAATAGATGTCCATTGCTTGCTGTAACGTAATGTGTTTAACTTCCGCTAAATAGGCGATAATTTTTTCTTCAAGATTTTCTTGATAATATTTTTCCAGCATTTCCCCATCCATAATTATACCTCTTCATATTCTTGAAACTGGAGACTTGACAAAATTGCTTTTTGAGTAATAAAAGCAATCTGGTCGTATGTCGGATAAACTTTAATTTCTTTCAGTGCCCTATCTTTATCCCAGATGCCAGAATGATACATATCTACTACTCGAAACACTTTATCGTTAGCAACTTTACCAATAATAATATCATATCGCTGATACCCGGTTTCACCATCCCGACACTGGCATACAAAGTCAATCCATTCATATAAATTTTCACCGAAATCTAATACTTTTAATTCCTTCATAGAATTGTTCATGTTATAAATATTGACGATTGCCTTTGAAGATTTTTTTAAATCAGATTTTCGTCTGGCCCATCGTTCAGCTTGTTGACGATTACTCGTAACATAAAATCCTTTGCCAAAATCCAGATTATGAAAAGAATGGTAAATATCAGGATGGTCAACAATGCAATTTGATCCATGATAGACAATCATACAGCAACCTCTCTTTCTCTTAGATACGTTGCTACATCTTCAACAATATAATCTGTACTCTGCGTATGCAGTATATCAAAATGAGGAATCAAGTACTGGTTCAGACAGCCACTTTGTTTCAATGCTTTGTATACTTTTGAAGGAGACGTGTTCCATTGATTAGCACATGCATGAATTATATAAATGATAAAAGAAAAGCAATCATGACTCATTGCGTAATTCTCCTTTCATAAATATTTCTCATAGTTTTTCTTATAAAAAAACAGACTCATATTCTTATTCCATTGTAAAACCGGTAACGGAAAAGAGTCAAGGAAAAAGAATGTTTGTTTGATAAACCATTCATGGTATAATAATTTTTAAGTAAAGAGAAACGAGGCGGGAATATATGAAACTGACAGCACTATTAGCACAAGAACGCCGGGAAGGAATAGAACAAGGACGGGAAGAAGGGGTAAACGTCTTTTATTCTTCTTCTCTTAGATGCAAAAAAAGAATCCCCACAAGCTGCTTACTAGCGGTTTGTGGGGATTTTTGCTGTTATTATTCCCATTCAATAGTGGAAGGTGGTTTGCTCGTAATATCGTACACGATACGGTTGATGTGATCTACTTCATTGACGATGCGGCTGGAGATTTTATCCAGTACATCATAAGGGATGCGTGCCCAGTCTGCCGTCATAAAGTCCGTCGTCGTAACGCCGCGCAGTGCCAGTGTGTAATCATAGGTACGGAAATCACCCATGACGCCGACAGAGCGGTTGTTTGTCAGTACGGCGAAGTACTGGTTAATATCCCGGGACAGTCCGGCATTGGCGATTTCTTCCCGGAATATGGCATCGGCGTCGCGCAGAATGCTGAGTTTTTCTTTCGTAATTTCACCCATAATGCGGATAGCAAGACCCGGGCCAGGGAACGGCTGGCGCCACACGAGATATTCCGGCAGGCCCAGTTCGGCTCCCAGCTCGCGTACTTCATCCTTAAAGAGATTGCGAAGAGGTTCAATAAGGCCTTTAAAATCGACGACAGCCGGGAGTCCGCCTACATTGTGATGGCTCTTGATGACAGCAGCATCACCGGCACCGGATTCGATGACGTCCGGATAAATCGTTCCCTGGGCGAGGAAATCGACAGCTCCAATCTTGCGGCCTTCATCTTCAAATACACGGATGAACTCTTCGCCGATAATCTTCCGCTTCCGTTCCGGATCGGTCACACCGGCAAGCTTCCCGAGGAACCGTTCCGACGCATCGACGCGGACAAAATTCATCCCGCTGTCTTTAAAAGCCGCTTCTACTTCATCACCTTCATTTTTACGGAGCAGGCCATGATCGACAAAGATACACGTCAACTGGCTTCCTACGGCCTTCGAAATCAGGGCAGCAGCAACGGAACTATCGACGCCGCCAGACAAAGCCAGTACGACCTTGCCGTCGCCGACCGTTTCTTTAATGTGAGCAATGGCCGTCTTGGCATAATTGGCCATCGTCCACGAACCCGTACATCCACAGACTTCAAAGAGGAAGTTGTGAAGCATTTCCTTGCCATGTTCCGTATGCAGCACTTCAGGATGATACTGCATGGCGTACAGCTTGCGTTCTGTATTCTGCATAGCCGCAACAGGGCAGTTTTCCGAATGAGCAACGATAGAAAATCCAGCCGGCAACTTGGCTACATAATCCTGATGACTCATCCAGACGATTTCTTTTGCCGCCAGTCCCTTGAAAAGCGGTGACGATGTATCTACGTCAGTTTCCGTTTTGCCAAATTCGCGGCGGTCGGCATGACGCACTTCCCCACCCAGCGTCTGGGCCATGAACTGCATGCCATAACAAAGACCAAGTACAGGGATTCCCAGTTCGAATACATCCGCTTCTATCTTAGGAGCATTTTCTTCATACACACTAGCCGGGCCGCCTGTAAAAATAATCCCCTGCGGCTGCAGCTCCTTGATTTTTGCTACGGCTTTATGATACGGATATACTTCACAGTATACATGATTTTCACGGACACGACGTGCAATGAGCTGATTGTACTGTCCGCCAAAATCGACAACAATGACAAGTTCTTTGTTATCCATTACTTCCTCCTCTTATCTATTCATAGAAACAGCTGGAACCGTTTCTGTTTTATTATTTTTTTATTATACCATAGGTAACATATGGTGACTAGTAGTCGGACCCACGGCCAATGACTTATTTCCCCTGAATCACCAGCGTGACTATCATCTGCCGCGTCGTCGTCGGTCAACGTAGCCCCGCTACGCCTCCCTCCATCCTCCTTGCATATGACGGCCCCGCTGACGATTCAGGATGGAAACCGTCACCGGTCGTGGGTCCTGTGTTGCTCGTATCGTGGAATAAAAAATAGCCGGTTCGACGGACATGTAATATGGCGTCCCTGCGAAGGGAAGCTGGCGCCAACGGCGTCTGAAGGGTCCTTTTATCATTTGAGTTCCAGTATCTGAGTCCGAGGACGTTGCATATCAAACCGGCTCCAACCTCGCAAACCGGCTTCATAACCGAATGTAGAAAAGGACTCATGACATGATAAGACTCTAAATTGAAATAAGAACCCTTCCACCGCTATAGCGGTCCCCCTTCCCTTCGCAGGGACGGCAAAGACTCCCAGTCCGTCAAACAGTTATATGTGTATATCGTCGGTTTGAAGCACCGTGTAGCAGGGCGTCCCCGTGATAAGCAGAGAACCACATTTGAAGGAGCATAGCGACGCGCAAATGTGTGTGAATCGCTTATACCGAAACGCAGTGCCCTATCGAAGTCCTCTGTCAGAGAGGTAGAAATTTCGTGGTTTCGGTAAGGGAAGCTGTCAGCTTTGCTGACTGAAGGGGTTTTATATCATCTGAGTTCTAGTATCTGAGTCCGAAAGACATTGCATATCGGACAGGGTTCCAGCATAGCAAACCGGCTTCATCACTACACGTAGAAAAGGACTCAAAAATAGGACTCTTGATGAAAGTAAGAACCCTTCCGCCACTTCGTGGCCCTCCTTCATCTCTGCTGTCCGTTTCGGCAGCCGCCTTGCACTTCCTTTCAGTCAGTACCTTGCGGGCCGAAAAGGCCCTTATCAGGGACGGCAAAAAAGTACCGTCCGTTCATCCCCTTATTGTATAGACGGCTTCCAACGCTGCAATCCGGCTTCGATGAACGCCCTACGGCTTTTTCTGCAAACTACAAACCCGGAACTACAAACTATCCTTCCCCTTTCTCTGCGTAAAAAAACAAGCCGCGCACCATTCCGGCATACGGCTTGTTTAGTATTTCTCTTAGAAGAAGAAGTTCAGTTCTACATCAGTAAATTCATCGGGATCATCAGAGCCATGTTTGGCTTCTGTTGCAAAGGTCTGGGCAGCGGTGAGAACTACGTTTTTAGCCAATGTGTAGTCGATGCCTACGCCCCAGGATTTCACGTTGTCGAGGACGCTGTCGTCACGCCAGGAGTTGGTTGCACCGCCGAGGAGAGCTCCTCTGTCGGAGTTGATATATTCTACCCAGGCATCCCAGGTACCACGGGTTTCGCTGTCGGCACTGCCATAGGTCAGTTTGCCAATCCATACTTCCGGATCATCGGTTACATCATTGCTGATTTTTTCATAGTTTGCAAATACATTCCATTTACCGAGATTCAGGCTGGCATAAGCTCCCCAGAGGTCATCGGCTTTAAAGCCTTTCGCGCCGCCACTGAAATCATTGTAATATACGCCAACAGCCGAACCAGCTGCACGGCCACCGCCAAAGAATCCTTCTAATTCGCCATAGCCGGTCTTGACACCTAGGAGGCCATTGCCTACCACTTCTGCATCGGCATCATCAGCTGCATATCCTTCTTTAAATTTACCATAACCAGCGGTAGCGGCAAAATGATCGCTGGTGTATTTCAATTCAGCGCGGTCAAATACATCGCCATACTGGAATCCATAGGCATTGTCACCGCCGAGAATATACGTATCGGTACGGCCGACGCTGAGATTCCAGTGGTCACCGCCAAAATTGTAATCTACTTTGGCATCATCGGTGAAAGTATCGCCATTGTCGTCATCGGCGCCCGATGCTGCACCATTATCGCCAAAATTCAGGTCGCCTGTGCTGATGCCATAGGTTACGGTCGTACGGTCATTGACCTGGGCATTGGCGCGGACGCGAAAACGATAATCCCAGGAATGATCGTTACGATAATCATCATTGCCATTCTGATGCTGGAAACGGATACGGGCATCACCGGTAAGTTTGACATTGCCCACTTTCTTTTCAAGGTTGGCAACGCGGACGCCGAGGCTGTTCAGTTCGTCAGCATATTCGTCAGCCAGTTTGTTGATGAGGGCACGCTGTTCAACGGAAGCTTTGTCCATGTGAGCCATAGCTTTAGCCGTCATTTCAGCTGCTTCATAGCGGGTGATGTTGCGGTCGCCCTGGAAGTAGGAGCCGTCTACACCCTGGATAATGCCAGCGTCAGCAAGTTCTACTACGGATTTGTAATCCCAGGAATCGGTCGGTACATCGACAAACGGGTTGGCTGCGAAAGCGCAGGTAGCGCCAACAGCCATGGTTGCTACGAGAGATGCAATGATTTTCTTTTTCATTTGGTAACCTCTTTTCTAATAGAAACGTATGTCTGATGAGAATACTTCCATTGTCCAAGAGTTCATTGACGAGTGTTCCTAGTTTCCTCTCTTTTACTGACTTGGACAGTATTGTGAGTACTCTCATCTATCCTATGTACCAAAAAGCACATAATGAGGACATACATAGTATACTATTAGATAAAGTTTGTTGTCAACGTTATTGATTTATATTATCATAATTAAATGTATGAATATAATAGCGCAGCGGCGGCCGGCCCTGTCAATAAACAACCAACGACGAACGAACAACGGCCTTTCCGTCGGACCGGCTTTCCTGCTAGCCGCTGACTGCTAACTCTGGCCCTTTCCTGCAAACTACAAACTTCCCACTGCAAACTATCCTTACCTATCCTTTCAGTATCTGCATGAATCCTTCCGGGCCGGGCAGGCGATGCAGGAGGCGCCAGGGGTGGTGTTCTGCCAGTTGGTCGTAGGTATAGCGCCCGGTAGCGACGGAGATGGTTTTTGCCCCGATGGCTTTGCCGCACTGGATGTCGTAGGGGGTATCTCCGATGACGTACATGGTGCCTATGGTATCGCCCCAGGCTTTTTTTGCCAGTTCGTAGGCGTGGCGGGCCATGTCATCGCGATAGTAAAACTGACAGGCAAATCCGGAGTGGTCAAAGTCAAAATACCGGGACAGGTCGAAGAAATCGAGTTTCAGTCTCGCTCCATAGATACTGTTTCCTGTGAGCAGACATTGATGGTATCCTTCAGCCTCTGCCAGATAGGGCAGGAGTTCCCGGGCCGGCGGTATGACTTCGCCTTTCATTTTTTTCAGCCATTTCATAAGCTTTTTTTCGTAGTTCCGGCAGAACTGGTTTACTTCTTCATCGGTAGGCATGACGCCTGTAGCCTGATAGAGAAGCTGCTGGCAAATGTAGTTATCCGTCCGGCCGCCAGCGGCGATTTTGGGCACGGCCTGGTCATCGCCCTGCAGTTCGTGAAATACCTCATGGATGGCGTGCATGCCGGCCATTCCTGTATTGACCAGTGTCCCATCTATATCCCAATATACTATGTCCATACTGATTTCCCCCTAACGAAAAAGGAGCCGGGCAGCGGCGCAAAACAGCCAATTCTGTTTTACACTGCATGCCCAGCCCCCTCAGCCAGTTTTTATGACAGGTGCCGTGTTATTTGGAAACGAGTTCCTTCGTATCACGGGCAATCATGATTTCTTCATTTGTCGGGATGACATAGAGTTTTACCGTGGAGTCATCCGTGCTGATCATTGCATCTTTGCCGCGGACATTGTTACGGGTCGGGCAAAGTTTGGCGCCCAGGTATTCCAGGCCCTGGCAGATAGCGGCACGGTCTTCGATACCGTTTTCGCCAACGCCGGCCGTAAAGGTGATGACATCGACGCCACCCATAGCAGCAGCCAGTGCACCGATCAGTTTGCGTACCTGATAATGGAACATATCGAGAGCGAGTTTCGCCCGTTCGTTGCCTTTTTTGGCAGCTTCACCGAGATCGCGGAAGTCACTGGAAACGCCGGAAATGCCGAGTACACCCGATTTCTTGTTCATGAGTGTATCCATTTCTTTCGTGGACAGGCCTTTCTGTTCCATAACAGTCGTTACGATGGCCGGGTCGATATCGCCGCAGCGCGTACCCATGAGGCAGCCGGCAAGCGGTGTGAAGCCCATAGTCGTATCTACGCATTTGCCATATTTGATGGCAGCCAGGGAAGACCCGTTGCCGAGATGGCAGTTGATGATGCGGAGTTTTTCAACGGGAACGCCCATGACTTTGGCAATCTGGCCGGCTACATAGCGGTGGCTTGTGCCATGGAAGCCATAACGGCGGATACCGTTTTCTTTATAGAGTTCGTACGGAAGGCCATACATAAAGGCTTCCGGCGGCATGGTCTGATGGAATGCTGTATCGAAGACAGCGACCTGCGGTACGCCCGGCATGATAGCTTTGCAGGCGTTGATGCCGATGATGTTCGGCGGGTTGTGAAGGGGTGCATAGGCCGAGCATTTTTCCAGGGCTTTCATGACTTCGTCGTCAATTACCGTGGAGCTGGCAAAGGCTTCGCCGCCATGGACAACACGATGACCTACAGCATCAATGGCATCCATGGATTTGATAACGCCGCATTCGGCATCGGTCAGAATATCGAGAACGAGTTTTACAGCGACTTTATGATCCGGAATCGACTGCTGGATTTCTTTCTTCTGGCCATTCCATTTGTGAGTCAGCAGAGAATCGGGAAGACCGATTTTTTCTACCAACCCTTTTGCCATGACTTCTTCATTGTCCATGTTTACCAACTGGTATTTCAAGGACGAGCTGCCGCAGTTTACAACCAATACGATCATGCAATTTACCCTCTTTCATGTTTACTAAATTATTTTATCTGGCCAAATACATGGTCTATGACTTCCTTGCCTACGGGATCGGCCGGATTGTACAAGTAGGTAATATCCCATATCTGACCATTATCTTCAAAGAAGAGACTCTGGCCGACCATCTGAACGGCATGACCTTGTACATTCAGGTTGAACGTACAGCGGACTTCTGTCGCCGGCCTGTCGAGGACAGTCGTTTCTGAGACCTTCGTTTGCAGATCTGAATAATGAGTCTGTTCCAGTAAGGAAATAGGCTTTTCGGCCCACTGCTGTACAGTGATTTCACTGGCCGGACGCGATTCGGCAGCCATCCACCAATGGGAGTCGTTGGCGCCATACAATACGGTTCCATCATTATTCTGGGATTTCCCCATTTCCATAGGAGACATGAGGTACACTTCGGAATTACCGCTCTTCAACTGTGTATAGCCAAAGCTATATTCTTCCAGAACCGACGTATTTCCGCAGCCAGTCATGAGTATCGTCGAAGCCGCAAGGATCGTCATCAGGAACTTTCTCATTCGTTTCATGCTATCACCTATTATACTTTCTCACAGACTGATTTCATTATAGCATATTCTCCATAAGAGAAAAAGGATAATTTGTTAATCTCCCGGCAAATCGCCTGATTCCTTTTCTTTTTCCCATGGATACGTTATGATTAATGTGTCAAAGAAGAAATAGCATAATATATAGGACGTATATATCCGAGGAGCATTCCATGAAACGTATTGCCGTCATTGCAGAATTTAATCCTTTTCATACAGGCCACGCCTGGCTGCTGTCCCAGGTGCGCCAGCAGGCCGGTTCCCCGTCACTGATCATGGTCATCATGAGCGGTTCCTTTGTGCAGCGGGGCGAACCGGCATTATTCGATAAATGGCACCGTGCCGCCTGGGCTGTCCAGAGTGGTGCCGATATGGTCTTTGAGCTGCCCGCTGTCTACAGTCTGTCCAGTGCCGATGGATTCGCCCAGGGCGGCGTGGCACTGGCTGCCCGGCTGGGCTGCACTCATCTGGCCTGCGGTGTCGAACGGGGTACGGCTGCCGATTTCTATGCTCTGGCCCGGGCCGCAAAGGAAGTCCGGCCCTGCACGGGCAGGGAAACGGCCGGGCGGATGCAGACGATGGCCATGGCTTCCCGGATTCCGGAAGAAACGGCATCCCTGCTGGAAGAACCCAATGCCCTGCTGGCAGCCGCCTATGTAAAAGCCATCGTGCAGCAGGACCTTTCCCTGCAGTTCTGGCCGGTCCTGCGTCAGGGCAGTCATGACGACCCGTCGCTGCTGCAGCCTTTTGCCAGCGCTTCGGCCCTGCGCCGGGAACTACTGCATAGCGGCAGCTCACGGCATCTCAGGCGCTATCTGACACCTGAGGCCGTGGAAGATATAGACGCCCTCCTTTTACGGGGAGCATACGCCAACTATGACCGCTATGGCGATTTCATTCTCCTCCAAAACCGGCTGTTGACACCGGATGCGCTCTGCCGGCTCCCGGCATTCAATGAAGGGCTGGAAAACCGCTGGTACCGCTGTATGCAGGAATCGGTCACGTACAAAGAGGCACTGGCTGCCATCAAGACCCGGCGCTACGCCTACAGCCGCCTGTGCCGCATGGGAGCTTATACGCTCCTTTCACCCAGCCGTCACCTCATGGACCAGTCGTATGAGCAGGGTCCCCAGTATGCCCGGCTGCTGGCCCTATCCCGGAATGCATCGCCCTATATAAAAGAAATAAAAAACCGGCTGCCAGTCATCACCCGCATCACCGCCGCCGGTTCTCTCTCCGCCCTGGGCCGGGAGCAGCTGGCACTGGATCTGCGCTGTACGGATATGCAATACTACTGCTTTTTCAGCACCCAGGCCCGCCTGTCGAGGCAGGATTACTACCAGCCACCACAAATTGTCTGACCCGTACATTCCTCCCGGAAGCCATGTTGTCAATGTGGACATTTTCTGATATGATTAAACTTGTTTTTTCTATACCAGCAAATCGATTTCACGTTGCGCAAAGGAGGAATGTTTCGTTGTCTATACAACTCAATATTTATCAGACACTGGCTGCGGCCATGGTGGTGTATTATGCCGGTGTTTTTCTGCGTATGAAAATTTCCGCTCTCAGGACATACTGCATCCCCGCCCCGGTCATCGGCGGCATCCTGTTCGCTGCCCTGAACTGCCTGCTGTATACGCAGGGCATCTGGACCTATGAACAGGACGCGGTCATGCAGAATGTCTGTATGATGCTTTTTTTTACCAGCGTCGGCTATACGGCCAGTCTGAGTCTGATCCGCCGTGGCGGCATCATGGTGTTTAAAATGGCTGTCATCACGACGATACTCATTGTCATCCAGAACATCCTGGGCATCAGCCTGTCTTCCCTGTTCGGACTCAGTCCTTACATGGGGCTGGCGACCGGTTCTATTCCCATGGTTGGCGGCCATGCCACAGCCGCCGCCTTTGGTCCTTTCCTGGAAGAGATGGGCCTTGACAGCGGTGCCACCATTGCCGTCGCCGCAGCGACATTCGGCCTTGTAGCCGGCGGCCTCATCGGCGGCCCTGTAGGGGAACAACTGGTAAAAAAGCATCATCTCCACAGTCAGGCCGATACGGAACGTCTCGACCCGTCGGTCAGTCAGGAAGAAGTAGACAAGCTGTCCTCCATCGCCAGCAGCAAAGAAAAGGCGGCAGAAGTCATCAAGCAGGAACACATCATCGGCCAGTCCATCAACAACCATCATTTCATGAACGCCATGGCCCATTTGTTTCTCGCCATGGGGCTGGGAACACTGGTCAGCGGTTTACTGAACAGTCTGGGCCTGATTTTCCCGGCTTACATCGGCTCCATGGTAGTGGCTGCCGTCATCCGCAATATTGCCGATTTCACTCATGTATATAAAGTGTATCAGAGAGAAAGTGAAGTTCTGGGCAATCTGGGGCTCACAGTCTTCCTGACCTGCGTACTCATGAGTCTCAAATTATGGCAGCTCAGCGATCTGGCCGTCCCCATGGTCGTCATGCTCCTGAGTCAGGCCGTCATCATGGCCCTCTTTGCCTATTTCGTCGTGTTCCGCGCTATGGGCCGGGATTATGAAGCGGCCGTCATGACATCCGGTGTCTGCGGCTTTGGTCTGGGCGCCACGCCGAACGCCATCGCCAATATGACGGCCATGACGGAATTATTCGGCCCGGCACCGACAGCATTCTTCGTCATCCCCCTCATAGGCTCCCTCATCATCGACCCGGTCAATGCCTCGGTCATTACCATTTTCATCAACCTTTTCCATTAGTGTCTTCCTCAAGCTGCCTGCGCCAGTACGCGGCAGCTTTTTTGTCCTGACAAAGCCCCTGTCCCGCCTCCAGCACTCTTATATAGTTGCGGATGCCTTCGGTGTATCCCGTCCGGGCCGAGCGGGCAAACCACACGGCAGCCTTTTCCGGGTCTTCTTCGACGCCCAGACCCTGTTCATAGAGCTGGCCCAGATTATTAGCTGCCGGCCCGTCCCCTGCTTCAGCAGCCAGCCGGTACCAATAGGCCGCTTCTGTATAATCCTGATCTACGCCTCTGCCCGTTTCATACAAATATCCCAGATTATTCTGGGCAATGGCATTATCCTGCTCTGCCGCCTGTGTATACCACATGGCGGCCTTTTTATAGTCTGCTTCCCCGGCATAGCCGAACTGGTACATGATAGCCAGGTTGCACTGTCCATCGGCATCTCCATGGCGGGCAGACCGTCCATACCAGTATACGGCCAGCTCATAATTCTGCACGACGCCGCACCCCGTTTCGTAGAGATGGCCCAGATTATTTTCCGCTTCCGGCAGCTCCTGGACGGCTGCCCGGGCATACCAATACGCCGCCTTACGGGTATCCGGCTCCGTTCCCAGTCCATGTTCATACTGATAGGCCAGATCGTACTGGCAGCCGGCATCGCCCGCCCGGGCACCCATTCCGTACCAGTACAGAGACCGCTGCAGCAATTCTTCTTTTTCTTCCTCATAGGCGGCAAAGAAATACTGGTCGCCCACTTCACGCTGGGCCTGTACATCCCCCTGAAAAGCCCGTCTTTCCCATTGCCACAACGTCTGTTCCATCGTATCGCTCCTCTTTCTTATTCTGTTTCTGATTGTACGGACAATGGCGTTCCTTGTCAATGCACCGGGCGTTGGCGTCTGGCAGGACACAAAAAACAAAAAAGTTCAATTTTTTCTTTTTGTCTTATTGACTTTTTGACTTTTATGGATATAATGATAATTGAACTTAGTTGTTCACTACTTTTACATGCAACTTACGCCCTACGTAAGGAGGTCTTAGTATGGGAAATGAAAAATATACGCAGAAGGTCATCGAAGCGTTCCAGACAGCGCAGCAGATAGCCGCTCTGCATTACAATCAGGAAATCACGTCCGTCCATGTCCTCATGGGACTGGTAAAGGAACCAGAAGGCCTGCTGGCTACGATTTTTAAGGAATGCGGCACCGATGTGCCTATGCTCCAGGCCCGTCTGGAACAACTCCTGAAAAAGATTCCGTCCGTCCAGGGACAGAGCCAGCTGACCATGGCCGTAGAAATGGCCCGTGTCATCGGCAAGGCACAGCAGTATGCCGAATCGATGCACGATGAATACATCAGCACGGAACACCTGCTGCTGGGCATCGTCGAAGAAAGCGACAGCGACGTACAGACATTGTGCCGTGAATTCGGTCTGGCCAAGGACAAGATTATGTCCATCATCCGCACCAACCGCAAACAGAATGTCAACAGCGATAACCCGGAAAGCAATTACAAGGCACTGGAAAAATATGGCCGCGACCTGACAGCCGCTGCCCGCAAAGGCAAACTCGACCCGGTCATCGGCCGTGATGATGAAATCCGCCGTACCGTAGAAATCCTCTCCCGCCGGAGAAAGAACAACCCGGTGCTGATCGGTGAACCGGGCGTCGGCAAGACGGCTATCGTCGAAGGGCTGGCCCGCCGTATCGTCTCCGGTGACGTGCCGGAATCGCTGAAGAACAAGACCCTCTATTCTCTCGATATGGGCTCACTCATTGCCGGTGCGAAATACCGTGGTGAATTTGAAGAAAGACTGAAATCCGTTCTCAATGAAATCGCGAAATCGGATGGTCAGATTCTGCTGTTCATCGATGAAATCCATACGGTCGTCGGCGCCGGTGCCTCCGAAGGCTCCATGGATGCCAGCAACATCCTCAAACCGATGCTCGCCCGCGGCGATCTGCGCTGCATCGGGGCAACGACACTGAATGAATATCAGAAATACATCGAAAAAGATGCCGCTCTGGAACGGCGTTTCCAGCCGGTCATGGTCGATCCGCCGTCTGTAGAAGACACGATCACCATTCTCCGTGGCCTGAAATCCCGCTACGAAGCCCATCATGGCGTCCGCATCCGTGATAAAGCACTGGTTGCGGCAGCTGTCCTCTCCGACCGCTATATTTCCGACCGGTTCCTGCCCGATAAGGCCATCGACCTGGTCGATGAAGCCGCCGCCAAACTGCGTACGGAAATCGAATCCATGCCTGCACCGATCGATGACCTGACACATAAGATCATGCAGCTGGAAATCGAAGAACAGTCCCTGAGCAAGGAAACCGATGACGCCTCGAAAGAACGTCTGGAAAAAATCACGGCCCAGAAGAATGAATTGAAAGAAAAAGAAGACGCCCTGAAAGAACAGTGGGAAAAAGAAAAGACCGCTATTACCCGGACGCAGGCATTGAAGAAAGAAATCGATGCTACCAAGAATGAAATGGAAAAGGCCGAACGGGAATACGATCTGGGCAAGGCTTCGGAATTGAAATACGGTAAACTGCCGGAACTGCAGAAACAGATGGAAGAACAGGAAAAGTTCATGGATGCCCATAAAGATTCCCAGCTCCTGAAAGAAGAAGTCGGCGAAGAAGATATTGCCGGCGTCGTCAGCCGCTGGACAGGCATCCCCGTTTCCAAGATGATGACCGGCGAACGGGAAAAACTGCTCCACCTCGACGATACCCTCCATCAGCGTGTCGTCGGCCAGGATGAAGCCGTCCGCGTCGTCAGCGATGCCATCATCCGTGCCCGTGCCGGTATCAAGGACCCCAATCGTCCTATCGGCTCGTTCATCTTCCTCGGACCTACCGGTGTCGGCAAGACTGAACTGGCAAAGACACTGGCAGAAGCCCTCTTTGACGACGAACGCAATATCATCCGTATCGATATGTCGGAATACATGGAAAAGCACACCGTATCCCGTCTGATCGGTGCACCTCCGGGATATGTCGGTTATGATGAAGGCGGCCAGCTTACTGAAGCCGTGCGCCG
>OHAY01000451.1_pt1 | contig 42940 bp, 35 predicted proteins | sample 1577191 | NCBI WGS metagenome assembly OHAY01 (sample SAMEA3541504, study PRJEB24748) | human gut metagenome | biome: human gut; feature: human-associated habitat; material: faeces | place: China | collected 2012 | reverse complement strand
AAGCTGGGGGATTCGAACCCCCGGTACGGTTACCCGTACGGCAGTTTAGCAAACTACTGGTTTCAGCCACTCACCCAAACTTCCTTACGGTCGTTCGATGTAATCACCGAATCATTTTCGCTCATCTCTTGATTGCGGATGCAAAGGTATGAATATATTTTTATTTCTCCAAACTTTTCGCTAACTTTTTCTCGCTTTTTCTGCATTTTTCTTGATTTTTCTTCGGTCAAAGATGAAGAAAGAGGCCTTCACCTTATTATATATTGGATTTTGCAAGTTCCTCAACTTGCAAAACAGGTGACGAGGAACTTGGGACGAGGTGACGAGGAGGATACAGGTGGAGAGAGGGAGAGATGGAGAGGTGGAGAAATGGAGAGGTGGAGAAATGGAGAAATGGGGATATGACGAGCGGAAGCAAGGAGAATTTGTCATAACAAAGAAAAAGGAGATGCAAAAATTCATAAATCTCTTGCCCAGGACGACAGATGGAGCAAAAATTTGCTGTAGTGTTCTTGCCTATACCGATTATTATTTCTATTTTTGCATCTTATATATAAAAAAGGTCTTATAGGCCAAAGGCTAAGAAAAGGGTCTTATGAGCTAAAGGCTAAAAAAGAAGGGCCTTATGAGCTAAAGGCTTTACAAACGAGAAAAGATTTACAAAGAAAGATAATGATAAGCAAGAACAAGATAAAGCACATCAGGGCGCTCGCCTTGAAGAAGAACCGAAAGACGGAGGGCGTGTTTGTGGCAGAAGGCCCCAAGACCGTGGGCGACATACTGGTGAGACAACGTGCCTTGACCATTGTTGCCACAGACGAGTGGGTGCAACAACACCACGACGAGGCACAACGCACAGATGAGCTGATTGTGGTGACAGAAGAAGAGCTGACAAAAACCAGTTTGCAGCAGAACCCGCAACAGGTGCTGGCGGTTTTTAAGCAGACTGAGGAGGAGCTGACGGCAGACAGCATAAGCAAGAAGCTGGTGCTCGCGCTCGATGGTGTGCAAGACCCAGGCAACCTCGGAACCATCATTCGCATTGCCGACTGGTTCGGCATAGATACCATTGTGTGCAGTCCCGACACGGCCGACGTGTACAACCCAAAGGTGGTGCAGGCCACGATGGGCAGCATAGCAAGGGTGAGAGTGGTCTACACCTCCCTACCCCACCTCGTAGACCGTCTGCCAAAAGACCATCCTGTGTTTGGAACCATGCTCGACGGCGAAAACATCTACACCAAAGATCTGCCACAACACGGCATTATTGTGATGGGAAACGAAGGCAACGGCATTAGCGCCGAGATGCGCAGCAGGATAAGCCAAAAGTTGCTCATACCTACCTTCGCCACAACGGCCGACAAGGCAGACAGCCTGAACGTGGCTGTGGCTACAGCCATTGTGTGCTCCGAGTTCAGGCGTTAAAAGGTAAAAAGGTAAAAGGGTAAAAAGGTAAAAAAATAAAAAGAAAAAAGAAGAAAAAGAAAGAAACATAAAGTGATGGAAAAGACAGATTTTTTAAAAGAGCGTAGCATATCGAGCTGCCTTAAGGGCGCCTTCGATCTCTACTGCTCCAACTTTGCCACTATATTTCGCAAGACATGGATACCCGCGCTTGTGGTGTCGATCGTGCTCTCTTTGCAGGCGTTCCTGCCTCAACAAGAGACCATTGTACCCACGACTGCTGACCTTCTGTTGAGCCTTGCCACGGCAGCAGCCACGGCTGTGGTGTTCGTGTTTTTGGCTCCTTGGTTCTGGTCAAAGCTTATCGGCTTGTTCTGCGAGATGCCCCCGAAGCAGATCTATTGGAAGAACGTGCGGCTGAACGGCGCAACGACCGTTATTTGTGTTGCGTTCCTCGTCGTGGTGCTCGCAGCTTCGTTTGCTTTGGGAGCGGGCTTGGCTGCTGCCAACATCGGGAAAGCCACAGCCATTGGCGTGGCAACGATAGGCACAGTTTGTTTGACGATAGTGTTTTTGTTTGCCGTCGTGCCCTTGCTCTACTCTTTAACAAAATATGTTGTAGACCCGCAACGCACGTTGCGACAGGCTTTTACGACCGACTACAGAACGGGAGCGCATCGTTACGGCTTTCTTTTGGGCACGTCGTTAATTCTGACGCTCATCGTGCTGATTATAGTGTGCGTAATGTCGGTACCCATGATCGTGCTCTTGATGGCAAACCACGCCAACGCCGAGGGCATGATGCTGGGCGACGCATCGGCTCTGCCAGGCAGCTTCAGCATGTTCTATTTTGTGGCACAAACCGCCATGTGTTTTGTGGCACAATATAGCGCCGTCTGGTTCTTCCTTACAGCCCTCTACGCTTGTGGAACGGTTGACACAAGACTGAACACACGACAGGCTACTTCGGACAACGGACAAGAGGCTAAGCTTTGAAGAGCCAAGGCAATAAGTAGGTGTTCAAATTTAATCGCATAAAACAATACAGAAAACAAAAAAGATTGACAACTATGGATAACATCTCAACCAAGCAGCAACGTGTGCTCTTCATCGACCGTGACGGCACGCTGATAGAGGAACCTGCCGACGAGCAGATTGACGCTTTTGAGAAGCTGAAATTTGTGGACGGCATGATTAGCAACCTCGCGTTCATAGCACGCCATCTCGACTTCAAGCTCGTCATGGTGAGCAACCAGGACGGCCTGGGCACCAGTTCATTCCCGGAAGACACGTTCTGGCCCGTTCACAACTTTATCTTGCAGACGCTTAAGGGCGAAGGCATAGAGTTTGACGAGCAGCTCATAGACCGCCATTTTCCTGAAGACCACTCGCCCATGCGCAAGCCCGGCACAGGCATGCTCACAGGCTATATTGACAACCCCGCTTATGACCTCGCCAACAGCTATGTCATCGGCGACCGCGAGACCGATGCGCAGCTGGCGACAAACCTCGGCTGCAAGGCGCTGGTCTTAGGACGCGACGGGCTGACTTGGGACAAGATTGCGGAGCTGCTCTTTGCTGGCGAACGCACGATAGAGATGCGTCGCACAACAAAGGAGACCGACGTGTTCGTGAAGCTGAACCTCGACGGCACAGGCAAGTGTGACATAAGCACAGGGCTCGGATTCTTTGACCACATGCTTGAGCAGATCGGACGCCACGGCATGTGCGACCTTACGATCCACACCAAGGGCGACCTGAACGTTGACGAGCACCACACCATCGAAGACACGGCGATTGTGCTTGGCGAATGTCTTCTCAAAGCGCTTGGCAACAAACGCGGCATCGAACGCTACGGCTATTGTCTGCCCATGGACGACTGCTTGTGCCAGGTGGCTCTCGACTTTGGCGGACGCGCATGGCTGCAATGGGACACGGAGTTTAGACGCGAACGCATAGGTGACGTGCCGACGGAGATGTTCATGCACTTCTTCAAGAGTCTTAGCGACGCGGCGCAGATGAACCTCGCCATCAAGGCGTCGGGAACAAACGAGCACCATAAGATTGAGGGCATTTTCAAGGCTCTCGCCAAGAGCATCAAGATGGCGGTAAAACGAGACATCTACCATTATGAGCTGCCTTCGACGAAGGGGATGCTGTAATAAAGGTAAAAGGGTAAAAAGGTAAAAAAGGAATTGAGTATTAAGATTTGGAACGACTAATTATGAAAACATTAAGATATTTGTTTATGGCTTGCCTGCTGGCCGTTGCCGTGTGCACATCAGCACAGACAAACAAACAGGCTATGGACGTGCTCAACAAGACGGCACAAGTGATTGGACACAAGGGAGGTGCAAGCGCCAACTTCACCTTCTCCAACGCTAAACTTGGAACAACATCAGGATCAATAGCCATAAAGGGAAACAAGTTTAACGCGCACACGCCTCTGGCTACCGTATGGTTCAACGGCAAGACACAATGGACCTACATGAAGAAGACACAAGAGGTTAACGTCACAACGCCCACCCAGGCGCAACAGATGTCCATGAACCCATACACCTTCATAAACCTCTATAAGACGGGCTACAACATGACGCTCACACAAAACGCGCAGAGCTATGAGGTTCATCTGACAGCACAAAACAAGAAACGTACCGTGCAGGAGCTCTACATAAGCATCAACAAAAAGAGCTATGTGCCATCACGCATAAAGATGCGCCAAAACAGCACATGGAGCACCATCACGGTAAGCAACTTCAAGGCAAAGAACCAACCCAACAGCCTGTTCACGTTCAACCAGAAAGACTTCCCACAGGCTGAGGTTATTGACCTTAGATAAAGGGACGCTCTCAAAGGAAAGCCGACCCAAAGGGTTGCACAAGAAGAGCCCTCAAGAGGCAGCTAAAAAAAGGGTTGCACAAGATAAAGCTCTCAAAGGGTAGCTAAGAGATTTGCACAAGAAGAAGCCCTCAAGAGGTTCGCCAACAAGCAACAAGCAACAAGGAAATAAAGAAACAAGAAGAAAAGAAAAAAAACGAAAAAAAATGAACACATGGCAACTCTTTAAGCTGTTGCGCCGCCACAGACAGCTGGCGGAGAAGCGCAGCTTGTCAAACGCGGGCAACAAGGCGGCAAAGGTGGTCATAACGCTTATGTCGTCGTTCGTGATAGTGTATCTGCTTGGAGCGGCTGTAATGCTTGCTCTCATAGCCAACGACGGCGGCAGGTACACCTCACCCGAGATCTTGTGCATGTGCTTGCCGTTCATTTTTGCCCTCGACTTCTTCTTGCGCTTCACCGTGCAGCAGACCCCGTCGCAGATGGTGAAACCTTATCTTCTGCTGCCGTTGCCACGCAACACATGTGTTAACCATTTTGTTGCCACATCGGTTGTGAGCTGGGGCAACGCCGTGTGGCTCATCATGGTTGTGCCGTTCTGCCTCATGTCGGTAGTGTTCAGTTACGGCCTTTGGCCGTCGTTGCTGCTCATCGTCTATTGCTGGTTGCTGGCAATGGCCAACAGCCAATGGTACGCCATCGTGCGCACGCTCATCAACGACTCCATGTTGTGGTGGCTGCTGCCCGCAGCTTTCTACGCCTTACTGCTCGTGCCAATGGTGCTGCTCGACGGGGCTGCTGGCGACCTGTTCTTGCAGGCCGTCACTATGCCTGGCGAGCAGATTGCTGCTGGCAACCCCCTACCCCTGCTGTTTGCCGCAGTCCTCCTGGCGTTGCTCATAAAGGCTAACGTAGCCACGCAGCAACAGCACGTCATGAAAGAGGTGCAAACCGTCGAAAAGACCAAAGAGGTGCGGTCGGCAAAGAGCTATGCTTTTCTGAACAAATATGGCGACATCGGCCAATACATAAAACTTGAGCTTCGTCTCATGTCGCGCAACAAGAATCCGCGCAAACTCTTCTGGTTTGCAACAGCCATCGTCGTGCTGCTCACAATTGTGGTCTGCACAACCGACGTTTACGATTCGGCAGGAATGACCATCTTCTGGTGCATCTACAATTTTGTTGTCTATGGAGAGATGATGCTCACCCGCGTCATGAGTTATGAGGGCAACTATATAGACTGTCTTATGGTGCGCCGCGAAAACATTCTGTCGCTCTTGAAGGCAAAATATTATGTCTATTGTCTGCTGCTCATCATACCATTCTTACTCATGCTCCCCCTGGTCATCGTTGGCAAATGGTCAATTCTCATGCTTGTCAGCATGGCCTCGTTCACGGCAGGGTTTCAATATTTCGTGCTCTTCCAGCTGGCTGTCTACAACAAGCAGACGGTTCCGCTCAACACCAAGTTCACAAGCAAGGCTGGCATGGAAAACAGCTATGCGCAGCTCCTGGCACAGGTCGTGAGCTTCGGTCTGCCCATGATCACGGTCTCCATGACAAGCGCCATGTTCTCAAAAGACATCGCCTACATTATTCTAATGGTCATAGGCCTTGTGTTCATAGCCACACATCGCCTGTGGATGCGCAACATCTATCGCCGGCTGATGAAACGCCGTTATGTAAACTTGGCGGCGTTCAGGGCGTCAAGATAAAGGGCGTTTTCCCGCAACATCAAAAACGTCAACCATCTTAAACAACATTATTTTCTTTTACGACACCACATGCTGACAGTTTATAAAGCGAGCGCAGGAAGCGGCAAGACCTTCACGCTCACCATAGAATATATAAAAATGCTTATCAACAACCCGATGAGCTATCGCAACATTCTCGCCGTGACCTTCACAAACAAGGCCACAGACGAGATGAAGAGTCGTATCCTGACAAAGCTCTACGGCATGTGGAAGCAGCTTGCCGACTCGGCCGACTACACCTCGAAGATAAGCCAGGATCTCGGCCTCGCACCCGCCATCGTGGCAGAGAGAGCCGGACAGGCGCTCACGCTCCTCGTACACCATTACAACCATTTTCGCGTGGTAACCATCGACACGTTCTTCCAGATTGTGCTTCGCAACCTCGCGCGCGAGCTTGACCTCACGGCCAACATGCGCATAGAGCTGGGCGACACGCAGATAGAGCAGCAGGCCGTGGACAGGATGATCGAGAACCTGCGCCCCACGGACGAGCTGCTGGTGTGGATCATGCAATATATCACGGACACGATAAACGACGACAAAAACTGGAACGTCATAAGACACATCAAAGATTTTGGACGCAACATCTTCAAAGACTTCTACAAGGAGCATAGCGACACGTTGGAAACGACCATTGGCGAGGCAACGTTTTTTGAGCGTTACACCTCCACCCTGCGCACCTTGGCAAAGAACGCAGAACAACACATGAAGGATGTGTCAGACGAGTTTTTTGCAGCCCTCGACGGCGCTGGCTTCACCATCGACGACCTTGCAAGCAAGAGCCGTGGAGCCGCCTCGTTCTTTATAAAGCTGCAACGCGGTGACTACAGCCCGTCGGCTTTCAACGACAAGAAGACGGGCGAGCTGCTCGCAACCTACCGTAAGGCTCTTGCCGACCCCGACGCATGGCTCACAAAGACGGCCCTCAAGGGACCAAACGGCCCGTTGCTGAAAGCCCTCGCTCACGACAAGCTCACGCCCCTGCTTGAAAAGGCCGAGAGCACGCGCCGACGCGAGTGGAACAACTATCAGGCCTCGCAAGAGGTGTTGGCACACATGCACCAGCTGCGTCTGCTCGGAAGCATAGCACAAGCCGTGCGCGAAGACAACATTCAGCACAACCGCTTCTTGCTTAGCGACACCCAATATATGCTCCATCGGCTCATAGGACAGGACGACACGCCGTTCATCTATGAGAAGATAGGCACGCAGATCAACCACATCATGATTGACGAGTTTCAGGACACAAGTACCATTCAATGGGCCAACTTCAAGGTCTTGCTGCTCGAGTGTCTTAGTCATGAGGACAGCGGCACAAATCTCATCGTGGGCGACGTGAAGCAGAGCATCTACAGATGGCGCGAAGGCGACTGGCGCTTGCTCAACAACATAGACGCCCAGTTTAAGGACACGCCTTACACACCTCATGAGGATAGTCTGAAAACCAACTATCGCTCGGAGCGCAACATTATAGATTTTAACAACTCATTCTTCACCCATGCTGCCATGCTTGAGCGCCAACGCATTGCCGATGCGGGGTCAGACGTGATGGCTGCGCAGCTTGAGAAAGCCTACTCGGACGTGGTGCAGCTCATACCCACAAACCGCCCGCGCCCCAAGGCAGGACGCATAGAGGTGCAACTGCTGCCGCGACAAGCCGACGACGAGACCGACACGACAACGCTCATGATGGAGCGTGTCACGGCAACCATATCGCGGCTGCTCAACGAGCATGTGCGTCCTCGCGACATCGCCGTGCTCATGCGCCGCAACGAGGATGTGCGCACCATAGCCCGCTACCTGTCTGACCACCTGCCTGAGGTGCCTGTGGTCTCGGGCGAGGCTTACCGTCTTGACAGCAGCATAGCCGTGAACGCCATTATCTGGTCTTTGCGTCTGCTCCTCCACCCCACCGACGAGATCATGCAGGCCAACGTGGCATGCTTCTACAAAAAATATGTCGAGAGAATGGAACAGGGCTGCAAGAGCTTCGCCATAACCAGCGCCGCCGCAAGCCAAATTGCGGACAGGCTGCTCTTTGGCGATACCGACCTGTCAGCCCTTCCGCTCTTTGAGCTTGCCGAGCACCTGCAACGTCTTTACAAGCTCGACGAGATAGAGGGTCAGAGCGCGTTTGTGTGCGCCTTCTTCGATGTCATAAACAAGTTTGCCATAGACAACCCGTCCGACATAGAGGGGTTCCTTGAACAATGGGACAACAGCTATTGCGACCTGACCATACAGACCGACGATGCCGACGGCATACAGTTGCTGAGCATACACAAGAGCAAGGGTCTGGAATATGACAACGTCATCATTCCGTTCTGCGACTGGAAGATGACGCTCCCTGGTCTCATCTGGTGCCAGCCGCGCACGGCTCCCTTCAACGAGCTGCCGCTGGTGGCTGTGAGCAACATTGTGAGCAGAATGGCCGGCACTTGTTTTGAGCACGACTGTCTGGAAGAATCGTTCGAAAACATTATCGACAACCTCAACATGCTCTATGTGGCTTTCACCCGTGCAGGCAAGAACCTTTTTGTCTATGGACGACGAGCCGACCAGCAGTATCGGTCAAACCTCTTGGAGCAATGTCTGCCCCTCATAGCTGCCGACCTTGAAGGAGCCGAGTTTGAGGGAGCCGAAGGTCCCGACGACGAGGTGCGCTTCGCTTACGGCACAATAGCCAAAAAAGAAGAAAAGGGAGAGAATAAAGGAGAAGGAAAAGGAGAAGAGGCAGGAGAAGAGCTGTCACGCCTTTCTGCTGCCAAGCCTAAGCAAGCCAACGTGTTTCTTGCCGAGAAGGAGCGCATAGACCTCGACTTCAACACCTACCCCAGCAAGGCCACGTTCCGTCAGAGCAACGACAGCCGAGAGTTTGTAAAGGGCGAGGACGAGGAGCAACAGATTTCTTACATAAAGAAGGGCAACATCATGCACGGCATCTTCTCGGAGATGCGTACAGCCGACGACCTGCCAAAGGTCATGAAGAGCTATGTGGAGCGCGGCTTGCTTGCCGATGCACCCATAACCCCCGAGGCCATAACCTCACTCATGTCGAGCCGTCTGGCTTGCAGGCAGGCTGCCGATTGGTTCGCCCCGGGGTGGCGTCTGTACAACGAGTGTACGATCCTCACACGCGACCCCAACGACCCGAACAAGATGAAGGAGTATAGGCCGGACCGTGTGATGGAGCGCGACGGCCGCTTCGTGGTTGTCGACTTCAAGTTTGCCTCTCCAACCGACGAGCACAAGCAGCAAGTGGCCCTCTACATGGCCATGCTCAAGCAGATGGGACACAACGATTTGGAAGGCTACCTGTGGTACGTCTATCCCAACAGAATTGTTAAATGTTAAGGTCTTAATTTGCAGAACCCTCCTTTAAAAAAAGAGAAGGAGACGAAGAAAGAAGACAAAGACGAAGAAGAAAGAAGAAGAAAGAAGGAGAAAAAAGGAAGAAGGAGAAAAAAAAATATGAGCAAAACATTCCTTGAGCTTGTCGCCGCCGACCTGCTCAGTCGATTCGATAAAAACATGTCGCGCGTGGCCGTGGTGTTCCCAAACAAGCGTGCCTCTCTGTTTCTGAACCGTCATTTCTTTGAGATGACGGGAGGAGAACCCATGTGGACTCCTGCTTACATGACTATCAGCGACCTCTTCCGCCGCCACTCGTTGCTAACCGTGGCAGACCCCATAAAGCTTGTGTGCGACCTTCACAAGACCTATGTGGAGTGTACCAAGTCGAAGGAGACGATAGACCATTTCTACAGTTGGGGACAACTGATGCTGTCCGACTTTGACGATGTCGACAAGAACCTTGCCGATGCCGACAAGGTGTTCCGTAACGTGGCCGACATTGCCGAGATTGAGCGAGACCTCACCTATCTTGACGAAGAGAAGCAAGCCATCCTGAAAAGGTTCTTTGCAAGCTTCGCCCAAGAAAACGCGGGTCAAAGCTCTTCTGGCGAGAGCGAACTGAAGAAGCGGTTTGTCAACCTGTGGCAACACATAGGCAGCATCTACACACGGTTCAACCAACGGCTGAAAGAGCAGCACCTCGCTTATGAGGGTGCCCTCTACCGCGACGTGGTCTCCAACGCGGAAGCCGCGACGTTCGACGAGTTCGACACCTACGTCTTCATAGGCTTCAACATGCTTCAAAAGGTGGAGCAGCAGCTCTTCAGCAAGCTGAAGAAGGCTGGCAAGGCCCTGTTCTATTGGGACTATGACACCTATTACATGCCGCGCAAGGGACAGCCCGACAACGAGGCGGGCCATTTCATAGCCCAGTATCTGGAGCATTTTCCCAACGCCCTTGAAGAGAACGGAACCAGCCGCGCCGCCCTCTACAGCAACCTCAAGCGCAAGCCACACATAACCTTTGCCGAGGCCTCCACAGACACGGTACAGGCCGCCTACATGAGCAGTTGGCTAACCCAAGAGGGCAAAGGGCGCATAGAGGCGGGCAGCTCAACAGCCGTGGTGATGTGCGACGAGAACATTCTGCAAACCGTCATGCACGCCCTGCCCGACGAGGTGGAGAAAGCCAACATAACAACAGGTTTCCCCCTGCAACAGACATCGGTGGCCTCGCTCATGAGCATGCTCATAGACCTGCAGACCAACGGCCACAAGGCGGGTAGCGACAAATACAGCCTGCACGCCGCCCTTCGTGTATTGCGCCATCCCTTCAGCACCATAATGTCGCCCCTGGCGCCAGAGCTCATAAAGCGCCTCACCTCCGACGCAGAGGCACGCACCTATTATCCCTCCCGACAGCAGCTTGCCGTGGACGAGGGCACAGCTCTCATCTTTGCCGACCTCGCCCCCGCGCCGTGCAGCCAAGCCGAAGCAGACCGCAACCTCTTTGCCTGGCTGCAGAAGGTGCTGAAGCATGTGGGCACACAATGTGCCTCAGACGATGCGCTCTTCACGGAGAGCGTGTTCAGGATGTACACACTTGTGAGCCGACTGTTGGAGCTTATCGACAGCGGCGACCTGCAAGCCGATCTCTCAACCCTTGAGCGCCTCTTTGCCCAGCTCATAGGCGGCACCTCCATTCCGTTCCACGGCGAACCGATAGAGGGAATACAGGTCATGGGTGTGCTCGAGACCCGTAACCTCGACTTTGAGCACCTGCTCATTCTCTCCTGCAACGAGGGCAACATGCCGAAGGGTGTGAACGACGCTTCCTTCATTCCCTACTCCATACGCAAGGCTTACGACCTCACGACCGTTGACCACAAGGTGGCCATCTATGCCTACTATTTCTACCGCCTGCTGCAACGTTCTGCCGACGTGACCATAATTTCATCGACGGTAAAGGACGCGGGCACCCCGTGCGAGAAGAGCCGTTTCATGACGCAGCTCATGGTGGAGAGCGGAATAGACATACGGCACATCAGCCTGAGCGCACGCCACGCCGCAACGAGCTTCACGCGCCACGCATGCATAGAGAAGACGCCCGAGATAATGGAAGAGCTGAAGACCATCAGCTACCTGTCGCCCACGGCCATAAACCGCTACCTCACATGTCAGCTCACATTCTATTATAACAACCTTGCGCACATCCATGAGTATGACGACGACGAGCAGGCCGAGCTCGACGACCGCACCTTCGGACTGATCTTCCATGCTGCCGCCGAGAGCATCTACAACACCATCGCGCCCACAGGCCTCGTCACAACCACGGCCATAGACCGGTTTCTGCGCCAGCACCATGCAGTCCTGCAACATGTCGACCACGCCTTTGCCAAGGAGCTGTTCAAGATTGACCCCACAAAGCACAAGCCCGAATATAACGGTCTGCAACTCATCAACCGCGCCGTGATAGCCAACTATCTGCGCTCGCTCCTGACCGCCGACAAGGAGAACACGCCGTTCACCATCTGCGGGCTGGAGCAGAAGGTGGAGACAACAATAACCATAAACGAGGGGCTGCCCACGAGCCAGACCATACGCATCGGCGGCACCATAGACCGTCTTGACGCGGTAACAGACAAGCAGACAGGACACGAGACCATGCGCGTGGTCGACTATAAGACAGGACGTTACCACAAACCCTCGAACGCAGAACAGATAGCGACGGTCGACGACATCTTCACCACGGGCGAGAAGCGCAAGAAGCAGGCGGGCTACTATCTGCCTCTACTCGCTCATAACCAGCCACTCCTCACGCCACAACCCCAAGGCGTTGCCCGTCAGCCCCGCCTTGCTCTACATTCAGCACACGGCAACCGACTATGACCCTGTGCTCAACCTTGGCCCGGAACGCATAAACGACGTGGAGCCGCTCCGCAAACAGTTTGGCGACAGGCTCCGTGCGCTCATTGCCGACATCTACGACCCGTCTCTGCCCTTTACTGCCACAACAGACGAGAGCAGATGCAAACATTGTGCCTATAAAGACATTTGCAGTTTTTAAAATTCAAAATTTATTTTGCCACCCCAATAATATTGTGTAATTTTGCATTTTCTAAGAAAAACAAAATCAAAATTATGAAATCTGACATTGAGATAGCACGCGAGACCAAATTGACAGAAATTCACAAGGTAGCAACCAACTACGGCATTCCTGCAGACGAGATTGAGAACTATGGCAAGTATATTGCCAAAGCTCCGCTAAAGCTCATCGATGAAGAGCAGATAAAGAAGAGCAACCTCATTCTTGTGACAGCCATCACCCCCACCAAGGCGGGCATAGGCAAGACAACCGTGTCGGTGGGTCTGGCCCTCGGCCTCAACCGCATAGGCAAGAAAGCCATCTGCGCCCTGCGTGAGCCGTCGCTCGGTCCCTGCTTCGGACAGAAAGGCGGAGCGGCAGGAGGCGGACACGCACAGGTGCTGCCCATGGACAAGATAAACCTCCATTTCACGGGCGATTTCCACGCCATCACCTCGGCACACAACATGATCACGGCTCTGCTCGACAACTATATCTACCAGAACCGCGACAACGGCTTTGCCATGAAAGAGGTGCTGTGGAACCGCGTGCTCGACATCAACGACCGCGGCCTGCGTTACATCGTCACAGGCCTGGGAGCCAAGACCAACGGCGTGGTGCGCGAGTCGGCGTTCGACATCACACCCGCTTCCGAGATCATGGCCATCCTCTGTCTCGCTACCGACGAGGCCGACCTGCGCCGCCGCATAGAAAACATCCTGCTCGGCTTCACCTCTGATGGCAAGCCCTTTACCGTGAAAGACCTCGGCGTGGCAGGCTCCATAACCGTTCTGCTGCGCGACGCCCTCAACCCCAACCTCGTGCAGACAACCGAAAACACGGCTGCCTTTGTGCACGGCGGACCGTTTGCCAACATAGCCCACGGCTGCAACTCTATCCTCGCCACAAAGATGGCCATGACCTTTGGCGATTATGTCATTACAGAAGCCGGATTCGGGGCCGATCTGGGTGCCGAGAAATTCTTCGACATAAAGTGTCGCAAGGCCAATCTTCAGCCCAAGCTTACCGTCATCGTGGCCACGGCACAAGGTCTGAAGATGCACGGCGGCGTGCCCGTGGACGAGATAAAGAACGAGAACCACGAGGGTCTGACCAAGGGGCTTGAGAACCTCGACAAGCACATAAGCAACATGCAGATGTATGGACAGACCGTGGTGGTGGCTTTCAACCGCTACGCCTCCGACACAGAAGAAGAGATCGACATCGTGCGCCGCCATTGTGCCGGCCTGGGCGTGGGCTTTGCCGTGAACAACGCCTTCATAGAGGGCGGCAAGGGTGCCGAAGAGCTGGCCCGTCTCGTGGTAGAGACCATCGCCAACAAGCCGTCAGCTCCCCTCACCCTGGCTTACGACGACGACGATAAGGTGGAAGAAAAGATCTGTAAGGTGGCACGCAAGGTCTATGGCGCCGCCACCGTGAGCTTCTCAGCCGAGGCAAAGAAGAAGCTACAGATGATCTACGACATGGGCTACGACCGTTTCCCCGTGTGCATAGCCAAGACACAATATTCGTTCTCTACCGACCCGAAGCTCTACGGCGTGGCCAAGAACTTTGATGTCAACGTGAGCGACATCGTCATCAACGCAGGTGCCGAGATGCTCGTCATCATAGCAGGCAAGATCATGCGCATGCCGGGGCTGCCCAAGGTGCCGCAAGCCCTGAAAATAGACATCGTGAACGGCGAGATAGAGGGTCTGTCATAAAAAACAGGACCTCCCGGTTATCTCAAAAAACAAGAATCTTCATCAACATGAACGACACAGCACAAGGAGAGCGCACACAACAACGCCTCTCCTTGTGCTGATTTTTTGTTCCGTGTTCAACAGTCGAAAACCAAAATTCTTTAGTTTAAAATCTGTTAAATAAACATATCGGCATACAAGAAAGAAAGCACAAGAGGGTTTTTATCTTTAAAAGCTAAAGCTAAAGCCAAGGCAAAAGCAAAGGCTAAAGCAAAGAAAAAGTAAGGAACACATTTTATATTACGAATATGAACAAAACATTAGAAAAGGTAGCCGCCATGTCGATGGTGGCAGCAGCAATGGTCGCAACATCATGCGGCACACAGAAGAAAGCTGCAAGCGAGAACACAAACGTCAGCGACGCCGTGGTGGCTTATCCAGACGAAGCACACGAGATGGACGAAAACTATCTCATTCTCGACGACTCACAACGTGCACAGGTGCAGAAGAACAACGCCTTCGCCCTGAAGCTCTTCACAGAGACAGCCAAAATGCAGTCGACCGTCATCTCGCCCCTCAGCGTGACATACCTCATGGCCATGCTCGCCAACGGAGCCGACGGCGAAACACGCCAGCAGATCATGAGCACCATCGGCGCCAGCGATGCCGACATCATCGAGAAGATTGATATCGGCGGTATCTCCCTGATCCGTGCCGGTGCCAAGAACTTCAAGGACGTGGTTATCGTTCCTAGCAAGGCTGAGTACAGTGTGCTTCTCGACATCCTGAAGAAGAAGGGTGCTGAAACCGACATTGAGGACCGCAAGATGTTCGCAGAGCGTGCATTCGGCGTAAGTTCTCACTATGATACTGCTATCCACGCTTGGTTTGCCAAGTAATAAATTAGGTAAACCTATTCATCTCGCAACTCTTCCCGCTCTTGAAAGAGAGGGCGGGAAGATGACTACAAAAGGAAAGATTTTAAGCTTAAAATATTAGATTTACATTTCAAATGGGATTTTTTTCATTTATTCAGGAAATCGCAATGGACTTGGGTACCGCCAATACCATCATTATCAGTGATGATAAGATTGTAGTGGACGAACCTTCTGTTGTGGCACTTGACCGTCGTACCGACAAGATGATTGCGGTGGGAGAGAAGGCTAAGATGATGTACGAGAAGACTCATGACAACATCCGTACAATCCGTCCTCTGCGTGATGGCGTTATCGCCGACTTTACTGCCTGCGAGCAGATGATGCGTGGACTTATCAAGATGGTTCATACAGGAAGCCGATTGTTCTCACCTTCACTCCGTATGGTGATAGGTGTTCCTTCTGGTTCTACTGAGGTAGAGCTTCGTGCCGTACGTGACTCTGCCGAGCATGCTGACGGTCGCGACGTATATTTGATTTTTGAACCTATGGCTGCTGCTATCGGTATCGGTATCGACGTAGAGGCACCAGAAGGTAACATGATAGTTGATATAGGTGGTGGTAGCACCGAGATTGCAGTCATCTCTCTGGGTGGTATCGTATCCAACAACTCTATCCGTACTGCCGGCGACGACCTTACAGCCGACATCCAGGAGTATATGAGCCGCCAGCACAACGTGAAGGTTTCCGAGCGTATGGCTGAGCGCATCAAGATTCATGTGGGTTCTGCCCTGACCGATCTGGGTGATGAGGCTCCTGAAGACTTCATCGTTCATGGCCCTAACCGTATCACAGCGCTCCCTATGGAGGTTCCTGTATGCTATCAGGAGATTGCTCACTGTCTGGACAAGACTGTAGCCAAGATTGAGAATGCAGTACTCTCTGCTCTCGAGAATACTCCACCAGAGCTTTACGCCGACATCGTGAAGAACGGTATCTGGCTTTCAGGTGGTGGTGCTCTGCTCCGCGGTCTCGACAAGCGACTCCAGGACAAGATCAACATCCCATTCCATATCGCCGAGGATCCATTGCACAGTGTGGCTAAGGGTGCCGGTATCGCATTGAAGAATGTGGATCGTTTCTCATTCCTGATGAGATAATATTCAAGATATTTAAATTCCGCATCTGGACCACTTGTGCCCATTTGCGGAATTTTAATCATATACAGATTCATTTTTTTTAGTATGCACAACCTTTTAGAGTTTTTGCAGAAATACAACCATTGGTTTGTCTTCGTGATTCTGGAGGTGGTGAGCATGGTGCTTCTGTTCCAGTATAACAGCTACCAAGGCAGTGCGTGGTTTTCTACCGCCAATGCCGTGACGGGCAAGATCTATGAATGGGATGCCAACGTGGAGACTTTCTTCTCCCTGACCAAGGTGAACCAGGAACTTACCCAGCGAAATGCCTATCTGGAACAGCAGGTGCAGCAGCTGAGCGACAGCCTCTATGGGGTAACCAAGGATAGTGCCATCTATCATCGCGACCAGTTTGCGCTGCTTCAGAATTACCGACTCATCCCTGCCAAGGTGGTTGCCAACAGCCTGGACAAGCCAGACAACCTGATTACCATCGACAAGGGTAGCGCCGACGGCATCCATAAGGATATGGGTGTGATAAGCGGCACCGGAGTGGTGGGCATCGTGTATCTCGTGGCTCAGCATTACAGCATCGTGATACCAGTGCTCAACGTGAAGTCGAATATCAGTTGTACCATCCAGGGCAGAGGCTATTTCGGTTATCTGCGATGGAAGGGTGGCGTTTCGGAACTGGCTTATCTGGAAGAGGTGCCACGCCATGCCCACTTCAAGCTGGGCGACTACGTAGTAACGAGTGGCTATTCGGCTGTATTCCCTCCTGGAGTAAGAGTGGGCAAGATTCTGCACGTGTTTAATTCTGCTGATGGATTGTCGTATAGAGTACAGTTGAGACTTTCTACCGACTTTGCCCGTCTGCGTGATGTCTGCGTCATCGACGATGCCGTGATGAAGGAACGCCTGCAGATTATGCGTGCTGCCCAGGATAGTATCATGCCCGACGGCAATGCCAAAGGTAAAAATTAAAAGATCATAGTAAGAGGAGATATATAAGTAGCAATGAGTATAGATTTGATAAAACGAGTCGGCATCTTCGTGGTGCTTGTGCTGGTGCAGGGATTGGTGTTCAACCATATCCACCTGTTCAACTGCGCCACCCCCTTGCTGTATATTTTCATGGTGCTCCATTTCCGCAGAAACCACCCACGCTGGTCGGTGATGCTGTGGAGTTTCATGATGGGACTTTGTATCGACGTGTTTGCCAATACGCCGGGAGTAGCTGCAGCTTCTATGACTTTCATCGGACTGCTTCAGCCTTATCTTTTCGAACTCTTCGTGCCAAGAGACAGTGCCGACGACCTGGAGCCATCCATGCGCACCATCGGTATCGGTTCGTATATTCTCTACACGTTGGTTATCGTGCTTGTTTATAATCTGGTATTCTTTACTCTGGAGACCTTCAATTTCTTTAATTGGATGGAGTGGCTTCTCCGCATCGGTGGCAGTACAGCCATCACGATGTTGCTCATCATGGCATTGGAGAGCTTCCGCAAGACATAGAACCTTGCAGCAAGACAGAGAACAGTAAAAGATCAAACAAAATTTTCAGCTATATATATAATATGGTGGATTACAATCTTGATAAGCGTAAGTATGTGATTGGTGGTGTGGCTATAGCAATTGTAGTCATATACACCATTCGTCTCTTTACGCTTCAGATTATGAGCGAGGATTATAAGAAGAATGCCGATTCCAATGCCTTCCTGAAGCAGATAGAGTTTCCTTCGCGTGGCGCTATCTACGACAGAAACGGCAAGCTGATGGTGTATAATTCGCCTTCCTATGATATCATGGTGGTGATGAAGGAGCAGGAGGGACGTCTGGATACGATGGACTTCTGTAACTCCCTGGGCATTACCAAGGAGGCTTTCGAGAAGCGAATGGAGACCATCAAGGACAGAAGCAAGAATCCCGGTTACTCGCGATATACCCAGCAGCTCTTCATGAGTCAGCTTTCAGATAAGGACTTCAGCGTCTTCCAGGAGAAGATGTTCCGGTTCCCGGGCTTCTATGTGCAGAAGCGAAGTGTGAGAGAATATGCCTATCCATACGCTGCCCATGTTCTGGGAGACGTGGGTGAGGTTTCGCCAAGCGATATCGAGGATGATGACTACTATCAGCCGGGTGACTATATCGGTAAGCTGGGACTGGAGAAGCATTACGAGAAGGAGCTCCGAGGAACCAAGGGCGTGAAGATTATGCTTCGTGATGCCCGGGGAAGAATACAGGGAAGCTATCAGAACGGAAAGCTCGACCAGCGACCTATCGCAGGTAAGGACCTGACGCTGGGTATCGATGTCAACCTCCAGGCGCTGGGCGAAAGACTGTTGCAGGGCAAGATAGGAAGTATCGTTGCCATCGACCCAAGGGACGGGTCGGTGCTGGCGATGGTTTCTTCTCCAACCTATGATCCGCGCCGACTGGTGGGTAAGAATAGAGGAAAGATGCATAAGTGGCTGTCGCAGAACCCTTGGAAACCGCTCCTGAACCGTAGTATCATGGGTCAGTATCCTCCAGGTTCTACCTTCAAGACTACCCAGGCGCTGACCTATCTTACCGAGGGAATCATCACTCCGGGTACAGCCTTCCCATGTAATCATGGTTTCTCTTACAGAGGTCTGCATGTGGGATGTCATGGTCACCCGTCGCCTATTGCACTGGTGGATGCTATCAGTACTTCCTGCAACGGTTACTTCTGCTGGGGACTTTATTACATGATAGGCAACAAGAAAAAGTATGGCTCGGTGCAGGAGGCGATGACCGTATGGAAAGACTATATGGTGAGTATGGGATTCGGCTATAAGCTGGACATCGATCTGCCGGGCGAGAAGCGAGGTCTGATTCCAAATGCACAGTTCTATGACAAGGCCTACAAGGGATCTTGGAACGGACTTACCATTATCAGTATCTCTATCGGACAGGGTGAGGTGAACCTTACTCCTCTGCAGATTGCCAATCTGGGTGCAACCATCGCCAACCGAGGCTATTACTATGTGCCTCATGTAGTGCGCAAGGTGCAGGGCGAGCCGCTCGATACGCTCTATACCCGTCGTCATTACACCAAGGCTTCGAAGAGAGCCTATGACTATGTGGTGGCTGGTATGAGAAGTTCGGCATTGAAGGGTACCTGTAAGATGCTCTCCCGTTACGACTTCGAGCCTTGCGGCAAGACCGGTACGGCTCAGAACCGTGGTCACGACCACTCTGTATTCATGGGTTTTGCTCCGATGAACAATCCAAGAATCGCCATCGCTGTGTATGTGGAGAATGGTGGATGGGGTGCCGACTATGGTGTGCCTATCGGTGGTTTGATGATGGAGCAGTATCTGAAGGGAAAGCTCTCTCCAGCTTCTGAAAGTCAGGCTGCCCAGATGCAGGCTCGAAGAATTGCCTACGGCTCTAGTAGCAGATAATATACTGAAGTTTCAAATAAAAATTGCAGTTTCTATTCTGAGACTGCAGTTTCAATTCATTGAATAATAAAAACAATGGCTCAATCAGATAATAAACAACCAGCTGGTATTCTCCGTTCGCTCGACTGGTGGACCATCGGCATCTATCTGGCATTGCTCTGCTTCGGCTGGATCAGTGTCTGCGGTGCCAGCTATACCTATGGTGACAACGATATCTTCAGTCTGGGTGCCCGTTCGGGTATGCAGATTATATGGATAGGTACCTCCATCGCGCTGGGCTTCGTCATCCTGATGATGGATGACCGGTTTTTCGATACCTTCGCCTACGTGATCTATGCCGTGTTGATATTGCTGCTTTTTGCCACGATATTCAATCCGCATAGCATCAAGGGTTCGCACTCCTGGCTGGTGCTGGGACCGCTGCGACTGCAGCCTGCCGAATTCGGTAAGTTTGCTACGGCGCTGGCTGTGGCGAAGTTTATGTGCAGCTATGGATTCAATATCCATAAGATGAAGCATTTCATGGCGGCTGTAGGCATTATTCTTCTGCCTATGATATGTATCGTGGGACAGCGCGAGACGGGTTCGGCATTGGTTTATTCCGCCTTCTTCCTGATGCTTTACCGCGAGGGCATGCCGGGTGCCATCCTCTTTACCGGAGTCTCGATGGTGGTTTACTTTGTGGTGGGTATCAAGTACGAGAACGTGATGATGTGGGATACCTATACCTCGGTGGGAAAGTTCACGGTGCTGCTGCTGGTGCAGATCTTCACGGCAGGACTGGTGAACAGCTATACGGGCAACAGGAAGTATGCTCTCATCATCCTGTGCTACTCAGTGGGCATCACGCTCATCTTTGCGCTCTTCTCCACCTACATCATTCCGTTTGACATCGTATGGGTGCAGCTGCTGCTCTGTGCGGTGATGATCGGATTCCTGGTGTATCACGGTTTGAGAACCCGCTTCCGCAACTATTTCCTGATTTCGATTTTCGCAATGGGAAGTATAGCCTTCTTCTACAGTGCCGATTACGTGCTGAACAACGTGATGGAACCTCACCAGCGAGTGCGTATCAATGTGCTGCTGGGATTGGATGAAGACCTGGCGGGTGCCGGATATAATGTGCATCAGAGTGAAATAGCCATCGGTTCGGGTGGCTTGCAGGGAAAGGGATTCCTAAACGGAACCCAGACCAAGTTGAAGTTCGTGCCTGAGCAGGATACCGACTTCATTTTCTGTACGGTAGGAGAGGAGGAAGGATTCCTGGGTTCGGCAGGCGTGCTACTGCTCTTCCTGATGTTGATATTGAGGTTGATACATCTGGCGGAGCGACAACCTTTCAAGTTCGGGCGAATATACGGCTACTGTGTGCTTTCGGTATTCCTGTTCCACCTGTTTATTAATGTGGGAATGGTGCTGGGACTGACGCCGGTAATCGGTATTCCGCTTCCATTCTTCAGTTATGGAGGTAGTTCGCTCTGGGGCTTTACCATCCTGCTTTTCATCTTCCTGCGTATTGATGCCGGAAGAAACCTGGTGAGAAGCTAGCTTTAAGGCATAAGAAGTAGGCTATTCCATATTGGAAGCAGATTTTACAGCATAAAAAAAATGACCAGTGAGATACGTCTCATTGGTCATTTTTCGTTATTTTCACTCCGATGTCGCTTACACCCGGAAGAATTTCTCGCTTCATATCGTGGCGGATGGCGATATGGATGGAATCGCCTCTGTTTATCTTATAGATATTGATAGGGAAGTTGTACTGATAGTAGCTGATGCCCTGTCCCTTGTTCTCACCATGCTGGTTGATGAGCTGGCAGAGTACGGTATCAGTCTTCTCTATACGCTTGCCCTTGTTGGCAGGGTAGATGGTCTGGTTCACGATGAGTGTCAATGCCGTAAACGGATAGGCACCCGTGGTTCTCAGACCCAGACTCTGCCGATAATAGCCGGTGGCAGCCATCGGAGGGATTTCGAACGATAGGGTATCGTTCTTCTCCCATCCTGCAATCGGTGTGTGGGCATATTCATCATATACCTTGGCATGATTGCAAGCGCTGAAGGCAATGGTTGCCACCAGTATGAAAACGAAATGAATCAGTCTTTTCATTTTTACTTCTTGTCCTCCTGTGGCTTGTTGTTCTCGCTCTGCTGAGGCTTGTTGTTTGCCTGCTTTGGCTTGTTGTTATTGCCTTGCTGAGGTCTGTTTCCCTGCTGGCGAGGTCCCTTGTTTCTATTATCCCTGTTGCGGTTATTGCCGTTTGGCTGGCGGTTCTCGTTCTTTTCCGGACGATTGCCGTTTGGCTGACGGTTGTCTCCCTTTTCAGGGCGGTTCGCATTGCGGTTCTTGTTCTTCTTCTTTTTCTTCGTCTTGTCAAATCGGCTGAGATCAGACTCATTGAGCAAGTCGATGCTCTTGGAAGTTTCCTTCACCTTGCCATTCTCCATCAGACTGAGCGGTTTCTCGCCCTGCTTGTTCATCTCGATGATTTCCTTGGCACGTTCTGCTGTGATGGTCTCCAGGTTGGAAGCCAGGTTCTTGTCAGAAGAGTAGGTGATGAGTCCGGCAAGGATATCTACCTTGAACTGATGGAACTCGCCATCGGCAGTCTGAAGCACGGCATCCTTAGGTGGCATCTTTCTGCTTGCCTCTACATAGTTATCTACCTCGTAGTTGAGGCAGCACTTCAGTTTGGCGCACATACCTGCCAGCTTCTGAGGATTGAGCGAGATGTCCTGATAGCGTGCAGCATTGGTGCTCACACTTACGAAGTTCTTCATCCAGGTAGCGCAGCAGAGCTCTCTGCCGCAAGGACCTGTACCGCCGATACGGCCAGCCTCCTGGCGTGCACCAATCTGTTTCATCTCGATACGGACATGGAAGGTATCGGCAAGCACCTTGATGAGCTGGCGGAAATCAACACGCTCATCAGCGATATAGTAGAAGATAGCCTTGTTGCCATCTCCCTGATACTCCACGTCACCGATTTTCATCTTCAGGCCCAGGTCTTTGGCTATCTGTCGGCTCTGGATCATGGTGTCGTGTTCGCGGCTCTTGGCTTCCTTTGCCTTGTCGAGGTCCACCTGCTTGGCAAGTCGGTAGATGCGCTTGATGTCATCCTGCGACTTGAGGTTTGCCTTCTTGATCTGCAGCTTTACCAGTCGGCCGGTTAATGTTACTACACCCACGTCGTGACCCGGGTTAGCCTCTACAGCCACGATGTCGCCCTTCTTGAGGTCGAGGTTGTTGACATTGTGATAATATCCCTTTCGGGTATTTTTAAATTGCACTTCCACCAGGTCGGTGCTCTCAGCGTTTCCCGGCACGTCGGCTAGCCAGTCGTATGTGTTGAGCTGTCGGTCCTGACGACCCACAGCCTTGCAGCACAGACCTCTATCGCAGCCATTCCACATTCTGAATTTCATATTTTTATAATCCACGATGTATTCTTTTTATTGTTATTAAATATATATGATGTATTCTATTTATTGTTATTAAATATATATAATGTATATGATGCTTTTGCCCTTACCAGGCGTCATGTTTTCTACTTTGTACCCCCAGAGCGTATGGCGCCTGGGATTCTCTGTTGCTTTCCCATCATTTTCTGATGAGCAGAACGATATTCTTCAGCGCCAGGTCGAAGAATACGATTTTCGGGTTGGCATTCTGTGCGATGAATCGCTTGCTTTCCTCGAAGAGATTGGAGATGTCGATGATATTCGCCTCGTTGATGAATCGGGCGAAGTTCCTGGCGAAATTCTCCTCCTCCAGTGTCATATAACTGAGTTCCGGCTGGCGGAAATTATACATGAAACTCTCCCTCAGCATGTGCATGAAGTAATCGAGCATTCGCTTCTGCTTCTCTCTGCCGAAGGTGGCAACCACCTCGCTCCACTTCTTCAGGTCGTGGATGTTGCGCATATAGGAGAGGCGCATCAGCATGATGAACATATCCAGATGCTGGCGGTTTTCATTGCCAGAGTCCAGCTCTTCCAGTGCATGGTTCCAGTTGCCGTTGGCGATTCGGGCGATTCGGTGGGCTGATTCTGCATCCAGCGCTCTTCGCTCAATGAGAGCTTTCTCTATCTCGGAAGTTTCAATCTTCTTCAGGTCGATACGCTGTGCACGGCTTCTGATGGTTTCGAGCAGGAGTTCCGGCTGCTCGCTTACCAGGAGGAAGAGTGTCTGATGAGGCGGCTCTTCCAGCAGTTTCAATATCTTGTTGGCGCTCGTGAGGTTCATTCTCTCCGGTAACCATATCAGGCTGATTTTGTATCCGCCCTGACTCGACATCATGCTCAGCTCTCTCGAAAGATTGTCGGTCTCATCGGCGGTGATGATAGCCTGCTTGTTGAAGTCGGCATCGGTTTTGCCCATGCGCTGCATCCAGTCGCCGATCAGCACATACGGACCTTCCTGGAGGAGCATCTCACGCCATTCTTTCATAAAGTCGAGACTTACGGGCGTATGGTCGCCGCTCATCTCGGATGTCTTGATGGTAGGGAAGGTGAAATGCAGGTCGGGATGCTCCCATTTTCTCAGCATCGGGGAATCGCCCAGCAGATAGCTGGCAAAAGCCAGCGCCACTGCCAGTTTTCCACAACCTTGTGGACCGCAGAACATCAGTGCATGGGGCACACGATTCTCCTGAACCATCTCCATCAGACGGTTCCATATATCTTGCTGACCTATCACTTCACTATTTAACATAGAACTTTGAACTTTAAAATAAAATTTTAGCTATCTGTTTCACGCTATCCACCGCCGAAACGGTGAAGAAATGGATATGATTGTATCCGTGATCGAAGAGGTCTTTCACCTGGGCTGTCGTCCACTCGATACCGAGTGCCTTGGCATCTTCATCGCTCTTGCACTTCAAAACCTCCTGCGCCAGAGCTTCCGGGATGTCGCAATGGAAGGTCTTTGGTACCATAGTGAGCTGACTCAGCTTGGCGAATGGCTTCAGCGCCGGAACGATAGGGATGGTGATGCCCATCTGGCGAGCCTTCTCTACGAAAGCATAGAATTTCTCGTTGTCGTAGAAGAGCTGGGTGATGGCATAGTCAGCGCCCAACTGCTGCTTCTCCAGGAGATGCTTCATGTCCATCTCCAGATTGGGAGCCTCTTCGTGCTTCTCCGGATAGCAGGCTACGCCACAGCAGAATTTATCACCCGGATGCTTGATCGGGGTGCCGTCAAAGAAGAAACCGTCGTTAAACTGGTTTACTTGCTTCAGCAGGTCGGTGGCATTGGAATGACCGTTTTCTGTTGGAGTAAACTGTCGGTCTTCCTTCGCCTTGTCGCCTCTCAGCACAAGGATATTGCTGATGCCCAGAAACTGGAGATCGAGCAATTCGTATTCGATGTCTTCCTTCGTGGCACCGCTACAGATGACGTGAGGGATGACTGGGATGTCGTACTTGTTCTGGATTGCGCCTGCGATGGCAACGGTGCCAGGGCGGCGACGCACACGCTGACGAGTGAGAAGACCGTTTTCCAGTTCCTTGTAAACATACTCGCTGTGGTGTGTGGTAATGTTGATAAACCGTGGGTCGAAGTCCTTGAGGCTGTCGATGGTGCGGAAGAGAGCCGCAGTGCCATTACCCTTGAGAGGTGGCAAAACCTCGAAAGAGAAGCCTCTTTTGTCGCCCTTCTGATGTAAGAATTCTGCGATGTTCATATTACGTAATATCTATGTTCTCTTATTTTGGTTGCAAATTTACAAAAAAAATAGGGGAAAAGTGCAGAATATGCGTATTATTTTATAATAGACAGATAAAAAATAAAAATAAACAGATTAAAAAATAACCTAAAGTAAAATGGAACAACAACAAACGGGCTCTAAGGCCTATCTTTTCTCGATTGTGATGGTCGCCGTATTGGGTGGCTTGCTTTTCGGTTACGATACTGCAGTGATATCAGGCGCCGAGAAGGGTTTGCAGGCATTCTTCAAGGGTGCAGGTGATTTCGAATACACCGATGTGATGCACGGATTCACTTCTTCCAGTGCGCTCATCGGATGTATCATCGGTAGCTCGCTTTCTGGTCTTTTCGCCAGCAGGCTGGGTCGCAAGCGCTCGCTCATCTTTGCGGGTGTCTGCTTCTTCCTGTCTGCCTGGGGATCCATGGAACCGGAAACCTATCTCCTTCCTCAGGGGCATGCCGACTGGACGTTGCTGGTGGTGTTCAATTTCTATCGTGTGCTGGGTGGTATCGGTGTAGGTATGGCTTCAGCCATCTGCCCAATGTATATAGGTGAAATCGCTCCGAGTAATGTGCGCGGTATGTTGGTGAGCTGCAATCAGTTTGCCATCATCTTCGGTCAGCTGGTGGTTTACTTCGTCAATTTCATCATTATGGGTTCCCATGCCAATCCTATCTATGATGCTGCGGGTGCCATTGCCAATATGGTGGATGCACAGTGGACCATTGAGACGGGCTGGAGATATATGTTTGGCAGCGAGATGGTTCCGGCAGGACTGTTCACCTTCCTTATCTGCTTCGTACCAGAGACCCCTCGTTATCTCGTGATGATCGGACAGGATGAGAAGGCATACGCCGTGCTTGCCAAGATCAATGGTTCAGAGAAGGCACGTGAGATTATCCACGATATCAAGAATACGGTTACCGTGAAGACCGAGAAGCTCTTCTCTTATGGTTTTATGTGTATCTTTGTGGGCGTGATGCTTTCTGTATTCCAGCAGGCTGTGGGTATCAATGCGGTGCTCTATTATGCGCCTCGTATCTTCCAGGATATGGGTATGGGCAATCCGATGGTTCAGACCGTCATTATGGGTATTGTGAATATCTCGTTTACGCTGGTAGCCGTCTTTACGGTGGAGAAGCTGGGTCGCAAGCCATTGCTTATCTTCGGTTCCATCGTCATGGCAGTAGGTGCCTTGGGCGTAGCCTTGACCTTTGGTAATGAAGCCTTGAGTACGGTTACTATGCTGAGTATCATGGTATATAGTGCCAGCTTTATGTTCTCCTGGGGACCTATTGCCTGGGTGCTTATTGCCGAGCTTTTCCCGAATACCATCCGTGGTGCGGCTGTGGCGATTGCCGTAGCTTTCCAGTGGATATTCAACTTCATCGTCAGCTCTACCTTCGTACCGATGTTTAATATGCACCTTACTCCGGGCGATGATTTCGGTCATTGGTTTACTTATGGCCTGTATGGTGCCATCTGTATCGTTGCAGCCATCTTCGTATGGAAGCTGGTACCTGAAACCAAGGGCAAGAGTCTGGAGGATATGAGCAAGCTCTGGAAGAAAGATTAGGATAGGAATTCGAAATCTGAATCATGGGATTTTTGAAGAAAGATTAGAATAAAAAAGTGGCGCGATAGCTGGGTAGCTATCGCGCCTTTTATGTAGTTTTCACGCTGAGTGATAAATTCAGACCATATATTTGTAAGTTGTTTGTATTTAAAAGAGTATTAACTTAATGTCTTGAATCTGAATTCTCTAGCCTCTCTTCTTACTTCTTCCATGCGTTGCGGAAGAGAAAACCTACTGTGGTGTTAGAAGAGTTGGTTGAATTCTGGATGAAGTTGGTCTGGTTGCCATCCACCCAGATCTGATAGAGTGCGAACTGGAAGCCCAGCTGTCTTGGCTCCTTGAGTGTGCAGTAGCCGTAATACATCTGGCTAGGGATGAAAACAAGCACTACCTTGTGACTCTTGTTGTCTGTGCCATAAGCCAGATTCAACTCGACAGCATTAGGGCAAGCAATGAAGTAAGCTGTTTCCGAAGTACTGTTTGGCATAACATTATACTTGCACTTGATGGTTCTTGGAGCCTCCTTAGCGATGGCAGCAGCCAAATCCTTGTTATTGATGTGCTCTGCGAGTGCAGCCACAGGGAAGTTGGTCATTGTCATGGTGCTGTCGCCGTACATGCTGATGCTGCAAGATGATGCAACAGAGTCAACCTGATTTTTTACGTTGGCATCATTCTTCTTTTCGTAGAGAATGGCCATGTTGTTGTATGAACCCAATGACATAGCCTGCTGGAAGCTCTTCTGCTGCTCAAGGGTCAGGAAGTTCATACCACTGTCACCGTCAGTATTACAAGAGGTGAATGACATAGCTGCAAAGAGTACAGCCAGGATTGAGAATAATGTAATTTTCTTCATTGTCTTATGAAATTTTATTTTTGTCTTATGAATTTTAAATTTTGCCTTATGTTATTCTAATTTTTTTTGTTTTTATGGGGGAATCTTTCCGGCACCTTTTGGTATCCGATGGCTTTTTGCCCTAAATTCCATTATATAAAACGCAGAAAAGCAAAAATCTTGCATCTGTTTTTAGTTAATGAGAGTTAAAAGAATCCACTTTCCAAACCCACATACGAAAAAAGGACTTCCCTTAGTGGAAAGTCCTTTTCTGAGATTGTGACTCGCATGGGGCTCGAACCCATGACCCCAACATTAAAAGTGTTGTGCTCTACCTGCTGAGCTAGCGAGTCAATCTCCAACCTTTGTTCAAAAGCGAGTGCAAAGGTACGACTATTTTTTGAAATCACCAAATATTTAGTCGTTTTTTTATTATTTTTCTTCGATTTTGCCCGTTTCAGAGGCTGTTTCCGGTGGTTCCTGCCCTAAATTCTCTTCATATTGCGGCTTTTCTCTCGTTACATACCGCTGCCAATAAGCTATGAGAAGGGTGGTGAGCGGAAGGGCTACAATCAAGCCCAGGAAGCCCAGCAGAGCGCCCCAAATCGAAAGACTCAGGAGCAGGATGGCTGGGTTCAAGCCCATCGCCTTGCCCATGATCTTCGGCGTAACCACCATATCTGTAATCACCTGCACCACGCAGAATACCAATACCGCCAGTCCGAAGACTACCCAGAAGTTCTGTCCCGTATCTGCCGCCTTGAGCATTGCCAGGAAGGCCGTAGGAATGAGGGCAAAGGTATGAAGATACGGTACCAGGTCCATAATGCCGATCAGAATGCCCAGACCTATCGCCATCGGGAAACCTATGATGGTGAAGCCGATGCAGAACATAATGCCCATACAGAGCGCCACCATTCCCTGGCCTCGGATATAGTTGTTGAGCTCGCGCTCTACATCCTTCATCAGTGCCGACCAGAACGGACGGTTCTTCTTCGGGAAGATGCGCACCCAGTTGGCTGTCAGGGTTTCGTAATCGAGCAGGATGAAGAACATATATAATAAGGTAATCATGGATGCCACGATACTCATCAGCACGGTTGCCGTCTGGCTCACTACCGAGAAAACCTTCGGCATCGTAGTCTTCAGGGCATCGCTGAAGTCCTTGCTCTTCAAGAATCGTTCTATGGTGGTCTGGTTGTCCTGCAGCCACTCCTTGATCAGCATCGTGAGATTGTTGGTATGGGTAGTTTGGTGAACCCATCGGGTCAACACTTCTCCCAGTTTATCAAACTGGTCGATCATCGGTGGGATGATGAGCCAGATGACACCACCCACGATGGCAATCGCAGCTCCCATTGCCAGAAGAATGGAGATGGCACGAACCTTTACATGGAGTTTATTCTCGATGAACTTCACGACGGGATAGAGCAGGTATGCGAAAAACCATGCTATAAAGAAAGGAAGCAGTACCTCACTCAGATAGTTGGTGATGTAGAGTACTGCAATGACGAGGGTAACGATACCAGCCCATCTGATGAACTTATCGAATGTAATCTCCTTACTCATTTACTTTGAACTTTGAATTTTGAACTTTGAACTTGATGATTAGCAAAGTTGTAGAATTGGCTTTCCCTTCGGCCGCCGAACGTTGTTTCTTCACTTTTCACTCTTCGTTCTTCACTTTCTTCTATTTCTCCTGGCTGATGGCTTTCTGGTAGCAGTCTCTGCAGAGCGGCTCGTATTCATCCTTCTCACCCAGGAGCACACGCTTGTCGTTAGCTACCAGTCGATGGCTAACGTATGCCAGTGCACCGCACTTCACGCAGATGGCGTGCACCTTGGTCACCTCGTCGGCGATGGCACAGAGCGCAGGAATTGGACCGAAGGGAACACCCTTGAAATCCATATCCAGCCCTGCCACGATGACGCGTACGCCGCGGTTGGCGAGTTCGTTGCAGACTTCCACCAATCCATTGTCCAGGAACTGAGCCTCGTCGATACCGACCACGTCGATATCCGAAGCCAATAGCAATATCGATCCGGAAGATTCAATAGGAGTAGATCGGATAGAATTCTGGTCATGGCTCACTACATTGTCTTCGGAGTAGCGTGTATCTATCGCCGGCTTGAAGATTTCCACCTTCTGCCTGGCGAAGTTGGCACGCTTCATTCTTCGGATCAGTTCCTCGGTTTTTCCGGAGAACATCGATCCGCACACCACTTCAATTCTTCCGGGACGGTGTGCCTCCCCATTCAGTATTTCAGTCATTTCGGGGACAAAATTACTAATAAGGTTTTAAAAAATGCAAAGATACGCAGTTTTTTTTTGCTATGAAAGATTAATTAACTACATTTGTACCCACTTATGGGCATATTATATATCGTACCGACTCCAGTAGGCAATATGGAGGACATGACAATGCGAGCCATCCGGGTCTTGAAAGAGGCAGATATGGTGCTCGCTGAGGACACTCGTACATCGAGCGTCCTGCTTAAGCATTTCGATATTAAAAATCGATTAGTGGCGCATCATAAGTTTAATGAGCATGGCACATCGGCTGGCATCGTAGAGCGATTGAAGGCTGGTGAGACCATCGCCTTGATCAGTGATGCAGGAACCCCAGGCATCAGCGACCCTGGTTTCTATCTGGCTCGTGAGGCTGCGAAAGCAGGCATCACCGTGCAGACCCTTCCGGGACCTACGGCTTGTATCCCAGCCATCGTGTCGTCCGGATTACCTTGTGACAGATTCTGCTTCGAGGGATTCATCCCGCAGAAGAAGGGCAGGCAAACCTATCTGGAATCGCTCAAGGACGAGGTGCGCACCATGATCTTCTACGAGTCACCCTATAGAGTGGTGAAGACCTTGCAGCAGTTTGCCGAGGTTTTTGGAGAAGACAGACAGGTGAGCTGCTGCCGTGAAATCTCGAAGTTGCACGAGGAAAGTGTGCGTGGAAGCCTTGCCGAGGTGATCGCCCACTTTCAGGAGACAGAGCCGCGCGGTGAGTTCGTCATCGTTCTGGCGGGTAAGGATCCCAAGCAACTGAAGGAGGAATTGAAGGAAAAGCGACGCGAAGAGCGTAAGAATAATAAATAAAAAAAAGTATTAATCATAAAATTAACAAAAAGGAGAAGGATTATGAAAAAGCTATTAATGATGGCATGCCTCGCAGCCTTTGTTTTAACTGGATGTAACGACGGCAAGAACAATGCCGCTAACAGTGCGGCTCAAGCAGATTCGCTCAACAGCATCATTGCGCAGAAGGATAGCGAACTGAATGATATGCTGGGCACTCTGAATGAGATTGAGGATGGTCTCAACCAGATCAATGAGGCTGAGAACCGTGTGGTGCTCTTGAAAAATGGCGAGGGTGCCACCAAGAGACAGAAACTCAAGGAGGATGTGCAGTTCATTGCTACTCGCATGAAGCAGAACAAGGAGCTCCTCGCTAAGTTGCAGAAGCAGTTGGCTAACAGTTCTATCCAGGGCGACCAGCTCAAGAAGACCATCGAGAACCTGCAGAAGCAGCTGGCTGAGAAAGATAAGCAGCTCCAGGCACTTCGTGAGGAGTTGGATAGCAAGGATATCCACATCGCTGCTCTTGATGAGACTATCAACAACTTGAATACCAAGACCAGCAACCTTACCAAGGAAAGCAGTAAGAAGACAGAGGTGATCAATGCACAGGATAAGCAGCTCAACACTGCATGGTATGTATTCGGTACCAAGAAGGAGCTGAAGAACCAGCACATCATGGAGAATGGCAAGGTAATGACTGGTAACTTCAACAAGAGCTACTTTACAAAGGTAGATATCCGTGAGGTTTCTGAGATCAAGCTCTACTCTAAGTCTGCCAAGTTGCTCACTACTCATCCATCAAGCTCTTATACTCTGGTTCGTGATGCCAACAAGCAATATACGCTCCGCATCACCAACTCTCAGATTTTCTGGAGCACCAGCAAGTACCTGGTTGTTCTCGTGAAGTAATGATTATCTCTTTCTCTGAAAGAAATCCTGCATGAGTGCACGGCACTCATCTTCCAATACGCCCGATGTAACTGTTGTCTTAGGATGCAGTGCATCGGGCGCATATTTTGTATAGCCCCTTTTTTCATCTCCGGCACCATACACCACACGGCTGATCTGCGACCATCCCAAGGCTCCGGCGCACATTACGCACGGCTCTACGGTGACATAGAGGGTACAGTCTTTCAGGTATTTTCCGCCCAGCATGTTCGCTCCGGATGTAATCGCCTGCATCTCGGCATGGGCGGTAACATCGGTAAGCATCTCTGTAAGATTGTGGGCTCTCGAGATGATGCGGTCCCTGCAAACGATGACGGCACCTACCGGAATCTCGTCTTCGTCGAATGCTGCTTGCGCCTCCATCAGCGCACGGCGCATATATTCTTCGTCTTTTTTCAGATTGTCTTCCATATTTCCATTCTTTATGATTTCTCTTTTTCTATTTTTGTGCAAAAATACATAAAAAACTTTGATGGATGAAAGAAAAGTATTATTTTTGCATAGTAATAGTGCCTTTTGGGCGGAAAATGATGCCGCCAGAGGTAAACTAAAGAGAATAATCTATGGCTGAACATAATGATTTGGGCAAATGGGGAGAAGATGAGGCTGCGCTCTATTTGGAAGATGAGGGCTATACCATCATAGATCGTGACTGGAGGCTAGGCCGCCGCGACCTGGATATCCTTGCCTATACGCCCGATGGCAACACCCTGGTGGTGGTAGAGGTGAAGACCCGCACCGGCGAGGAATACCAGCAGCCCGAAGAGGCTGTTACCCCCGGCAAGATGAGGAATCTTGCCATAGCTGCTAATGCCTATGTCAAGGAATGCCAGGTGGACAAAGAGTTGCGCTTCGATGTCATCTCCATCGTGGGATGCGCTCATCAGGTGAAGAGTCTGCAGCATCTCAAGGATGCCTTCAATCCGATGCTCATCCTTTGAGGCAGATGCTTACATATATATAATAAGGTGAAAATGGAAACAAAGATCATAAGAATGCAGGAAGTGGATTCTACGAATACCTTCCTGAAGGGAATGAAAGCCTGCGAGGATGATACGCTCATCGTGGCTGTAGCCGATTATCAGACGGCAGGCAGGGGACAGGGCACGCATACCTGGGAGAGCGAACCGGGCAAGAACCTCCTGTTCAGTTTGCTGATGACTCCTACCTGGGTGCCCGTACGCCAGCAGTTCCTGCTCTCTGAGGCAGGAGCCCTAGCCGTCAAGGATGCCCTGGATACCTATACCGACGGCATTACGCTGAAATGGCCGAACGATGTATATTGGAACGACAGGAAGATCAGCGGCACGCTGATAGAAACCTCTGTCGATTCCAAGGGCATCAAGCGATGCATCTTCGGTACCGGGGTGAACATCAATCAGACCGAGTTCCACAGCGATGCGCCCAATCCGGTATCCCTGGCTCAGATTCTGGGTCACGAGGTGGATAGGGAAGAGGTGCTGCAGAAGATCATCGAGGCATTCAGAAAGTATTATGAACTGCTCCGCCGTGCCGACTATATGGATGTTTCGGGCATCTATCATCTCTCGCTCTACCGCCGTAAGGGATTCCACTGGTACGAGGATGCCGACGGCAAATTCGAGGGTGCCTTCGTAGAGGTGGAAGATGACGGCCATCTCATCCTTCACGACAGGAAAGGAATGATCCGGTCGTATGCCTTCGGCGAAATCAGGTTCCTGATTCCTTCAGCAAATATGAAACAATAAACATTAAACAAGATATTTATGGCAAAGTTTAAAAGAATTCTTTTGAAGTTGAGCGGTGAGAGCCTGATGGGCAAGCAGAGCTTCGGCATCGACCCTGAGCGCTTGAGTGATTATGCTAAGCAGATTAAGGAAGTTCACGAGATGGGCGTACAGATCGGTATCGTGATCGGTGGTGGTAACATTTTCCGTGGATTGAGCGGAAGCCAGAAGGGATTCGACCGTGTGAAGGGCGACCAGATGGGCATGTGTGCCACCGTCATCAACTCTCTCGCCCTGAGCAGTGCCCTCGGTGCACTGGGCGTGAAGAACAAGGTGCTTACAGCTATCCGCATGGAGCCTATCGGTGAGTTCTACACCAAGTGGAAGGCAATCGAGGCAATGGAAGACGGCTACATCTGCATCTTCTCTGCAGGTACAGGAAGCCCATATTTCACTACCGATACCGGTTCTTCTCTACGTGGTATCGAGATTGAGGCAGACGTGATGCTCAAGGGTACCCGTGTGGACGGCATCTATACCGCCGACCCTGAGAAGGATCCTACCGCTACCAAGTTCAAGGATATCACCTACGATGAAATCTACACCAAGGGCTTGAAGGTGATGGACCTCACGGCTACTACCATGTGCAAGGAGAACGACCTTCCTATCTACGTATTCAATATGGATGTAGTAGGCAACCTGAAGAAGGTGATGGAAGGTGAGGAGATTGGTACACTCGTACACAACTAATCATCAGAGATCATATAAAAAAGATAAGGCTTACTTCCCGCCGGAAGTAAGCCTTTGTTATTCCTTAATCTTTTTATCTTTGTTAGAAAGCTGATGCCTATACTAACAATTAACGCCTTTCCTTGAAAAGGAAATGACAAAACCTATATTTTTATTTTTTCTTCAAAAACATGATCCAGGAGAGAAGTACGTACATCAGGATGATAGGCCACCATCCCTCCAGGAATCCTCTTGCTCCTTCGGCAGCCACGGACACCGCCAGAACGGCGATAGCGAAACCGGCAAAGCAATACTTCACCTCGTTGCCCTTGAACGACCACTGCTTGAACTTCAGGGCGAACAGCGGCAACTCGCATACCAGCAGGAAGCTGGTGATGAAAATCAGCGCCAGCACGAGATATATCGACCAGCTCTGGTTGGTAATCCAGCTGGGGCTGCTTACTACCAGCGAACCCCAGAACAGCGCATTGGCTGGCGTAGGTACGCCGATGAAAGAGGTGGTCTGGCGCTCATCCAGGTTGAACTTCGCCAGTCTCAGGGCAGAGAAAGCTGCGATGATGAAGGCTACGTATGGCAACCAAGGGCGCAAAGGCTCCAGAAACTCCGGATACTCCATGACGAAGAGTTGTGAGAATACGATGGTGGCGGGTGCTACGCCAAAGGTCACATCGTCGGCAAGCGAGTCCAGCTCCTTGCCGATAGGCGATGAAACGTGCAGCAAGCGGGCGCTCATACCATCGAAAAAGTCAAAAACAGCTCCAATGATAATCCACAACAGTGCCATTTCGGGATTTCCCCCGAAGGCAAACGATGTAGCGATGCAGCCTGAGATGAGGTTGCAGCAGGTAATCGTGTTTGGAATATGCTTCTTAATACTCATTTTTTCTTATTTCAGTTTTGCTATGATTGTCTGATCACCTGTGGTTGACTGTCCCATCTTCACGCATACTTCCGTGCCGAGAGGCAGATACACATCCACTCGTGAACCCAGTTTGATGAATCCGAGATGCTCATCGATGTAGCACTCTTCTCCCTCCTTGGCATAGGTTACGATGCGGCGGGCTACGGCACCGGCAATCTGTCGGCACAATACATCCACACCCTCAGGGGTGGTGATCATCGTGTCGGCGTGCTCGTTCTCCTCGCTCGCCTTAGGCAGCCATGCCTTCAGGAACTTTCCGTCCTCGTGCTTCACGAACTTCACCTTGCCATCCACAGGAAACCAGTTGGCATGTACGTTCCAGAGGCTCATGAAGATGGAAATCATCAGTCGCTTATCGTTAAAGTAAGGTGCATTCTCCACTTCCTCTATCACCACGATCTTGCCGTCGGCAGGAGCTACCACGAGTTTCTCGGTATCTTCCACGTTCAGGAATCTGATCGGGCATCGGTAGAAGTTGAGCACGATACCATATACTACACCGAAGACCACAAGGAATGCCCAGAAAGGTATCTTGTTGTCAAAGGCCATCCACAGTACTGCTGCGACAGCCACCAGTGCTATACCGCCGAACACCAGCTGGTCGGTGCCTTCGCGGTGAATTCTTATCTTTTTTAGTTTCTTGATTTTTTGTCCCATGAGAAAGGTTTACGTTTTTATTTTCGGTGCAAAGGTACGTCATTTTTATCGTTTTTGCAAATTTTTCTCCCATTTCTTTTGGCAATATCAACTTTTAGCAGTAACTTTGTTCTCAAATTACGAATTTTAACGCAAAAAATGGAAGATTTTGTTCATTTACACGTCCATACACAGTATTCCATTCTCGACGGTCAGTCCAAAATTCCACGTCTGGTGGATAAGGCCATCAAGGATGGCATGAAGGGTATGGCAGTAACCGATCATGGTGTGATGTTCGGCATCAAGGAGCTGGTTGACTATTGCGGAAAGGTCAACAAAGACCGCAAGAAGGAGGGACTCGAACCCTTCAAGCCCATCATCGGTTGCGAGATGTATGTGGCACGACGCACCAAGGGCGACCGCGAGAAGGACAAGGGCGATATGAGTGGTTACCACCTCATCGTGCTCGCCAAGAACTATAACGGATACAAGAACCTCATCAAGCTGGTGAGCAATTCGTGGGTGGATGGATACTACATGCGCCCTCGAACCGACCGTGCCGACCTGGAGAAGTATCACGAAGACCTCATTGTCTGCTCGGCATGTATCGCCGGCGAGGTGCCAGCCAAGATTCTGAAGGGCGATATCGCCGGAGCCCGTGAGGCATGCGAGTGGTATCACAATCTCTTCGGCGATGACTATTACCTGGAGCTGCAGCGCCACAAGGTGCCCGATGATCCGAGCCTGCTCGCCAACCGCGAGGCTTACGAACTGCAGCAGAAGGCGAACAAGGTGCTCATCGAGTTTGCCAGGGAATACGGCATCAAGCTCGTATGCACCAACGACTGCCACTTCGAGGACAAGGAGACTGCCGAGGCGCACGACCATCTGCTCTGCATCGCCACCGGCAAGGACCTGGACGATCCTAACCGCATGCGCTACTCCAAGCAGGAGTGGTTCAAGACCCGCGAGGAAATGAACGAAGTGTTCTCTGATATCCCCGAGGCGCTCTCGAATACCCTCGAAGTATTGGATAAGGTGGAGATCTACAGCATCGACCACGGTCCTATCATGCCGTTCTTCCCCATTCCGGAGAGTTTCGGTACCGAGGAGCAGCTGCGCCAGAAGGTGTCGGAAGAAGACCTCTACAGGGAGTTTACCACTGATGAGAACGGAGAGAACCAGCTGTCGCCCGAGGAAGGTCAGAAGGTAATCGACCGTCTGGGCGGCTACGACAAGATATACCGCATCAAGTTTGAGGCAGAATACCTGCGCCACCTCGCCTACGAGGGAGCCAGGAAGCTTTATGGCAATCCGCTACCCGAGAATGTGAATGAGCACGTGAACTTCGAGCTCCACGTGATGAAGACCATGGGTTTCCCGGGCTACTTCCTCATCGTGTCCGACTTCATCAGGGCGGCACGCGAAGAGCTGGGCGTAATGGTGGGCCCGGGGCGTGGATCAGCGGCAGGTTCCGTAGTGGCATATTGCCTGGGAATCACCAAGATCGACCCTCTGAAGTACGACCTGCTGTTTGAGCGTTTCCTGAACCCGGACCGTGTGAACCTGCCTGATATCGATACCGACTTCGATGACGACGGCCGAGGCAAGGTGTTGCGCTGGGTAATGGATAAGTACGGTCACGAGAACTGTGCCCACATTATTACATACGGTTCGATGGCCACCAAGAACTCCATCAAGGATGTGGCGCGCGTAGAGAAGCTGCCTTTGGACAAGGCGAATGCACTCTGCAAGGCGATTCCCGACCGTCTGCCCGATGGTGCGAAGATGAATCTTACCAATGCCATCAAATATACCCCGGAGCTGAAGGAGGCAGAATACTCCAGCGACCCCCGCGAGAGCAATACCATCAAGTATGCCCGCATGCTCGAGGGTACCATCCGCGGCACGGGTATCCATGCCTGCGGATTCATCATCTGCCGCGACCCTATCAGCAACTGGGTGCCTGTATCTACCGCCGATGACCCTGATTTCCCGGGACTGAAGACGGCAGTAACCCAGTACGACGGTCACGTGATCGAGACTACCGGACTCATCAAGATGGACTTCCTGGGTCTGAAGACCCTCTCCGAGATGAAGGAGGCATGCAAGGTTATCAAGCAGACCACGGGCGATATCGTTGACCTCGATACCATCCCTATCGATGATGAGCTTACCTATCAGCTCTACCAGCGCGGCCAGACCATCGGAACCTTCCAGTTTGAGTCGCCGGGTATGCAGAAGTATCTCCGCGAGCTGAAGCCTACGGTTTTCGAGGACCTCATCGCCATGAACGCCCTCTACCGTCCAGGACCTATGGATTACATCCCCGATTTCATCGCCCGTAAGAACGGTCAGCAGGCCATCACCTACGATATCCCCTGCATGGAGAAATACCTCAAGGATACCTACGGCATCACGGTGTATCAGGAGCAGGTGATGCTCCTTTCCCGCCAGCTGGCAAGCTTCACCCGTGGCGAGTCGGATGCCCTCCGTAAGGCGATGGGTAAGAAGAAGAAGGCTATCGTAGATGCGATGAAGCCGAAGTTCATCAAGCAGGGACAGGAGAACGGCCACGATCCGGCTGTGCTCGAGAAGATCTGGGGCGACTGGGAGAAGTTTGCATCCTATGCCTTCAACAAGTCGCACGCCACCTGCTATTCCTGGGTAGCCTATCAGACTGCCTATCTCAAGGCACATTATCCAGCCGAATACATGGCAGCGCTGATGACCCGCCGCTTTGCGCAGATCACCGAGATTACCAAGCTGATGGAGGAGTGCCAGTCGATGGACATCAAGACCCTGGGACCGGATGTAAACGAGAGCTACCGTGCCTTCGGTGTGAACGAGCATGGCGAGATACGCTTCGGACTCTCCGCCATCAAGGGAATGGGAACTCCTGCCGCCGATGCCATCGTGGCAGAGCGCCTGAAGAACGGCCCTTATAAGAACATCTTCGATTTTGCCGAGCGCGTGGATTTCTCCAATGTCAACCGCAAGGCATTCGAAAGTCTGGCTCTGAGTGGCGGTTTCGACAGCTTCGGCATCCGCCGCGAGCAGTACTTCGGCAAGAACAGCAAGGGCGATACCTTCCTGGATACGCTCGTAAGATACGGCCAGCTCTACCAGCAGGAGCAGCGCGAGGCAGCCACCTCGCTCTTCGGAGGCGTAGAGGCGGTGGAGATAGCCACCCCTCCTATACCGGAAGCTGAATCCTGGAGCACCATCGAGAGGCTCAACAGGGAGCGTGAGCTCGTGGGCATCTATCTCTCGGCTCATCCGCTCGACGATTACGAAATCATCCTCCGCAACCTCTGCAATACCCACTGCTCTGAACTGGGCGACAAGGTGGAGCTTGCCAAGAAGGAGGATGTGGTGTTCGGCGGCATCATCACCGGGGTGAAATCCAAGTTCACCAAGACCGGAAAGCCGTGCGGCTTCGTCACCATCGAGGATTTCGAAGGATCGGGCGAGCTGGCGCTCTTCGGTGAGGACTGGGGCAACTGGCGCGGCATCATGGTAGAGGGCAGCACCATCTTCGTTACGGCGAAGTGTGTATCCCGTTACGGCAACAGCAACTATCTTGACTTCAAAATCAGCACCGTGGAGTATCTCCAGACCGTGAAGGAGAACCGCCTGGAGAAGTTTACCATCATCGTGGACAGCACGGTGATAGACGAAACGCTGGTGAATGATATCAAGACGCTGGTGGAGAATGATGAGGGCAAGGCACAGCTCTTCCTTCAGATTCACGATGCCGAGACCAAGACCAATGTGCTGCTGCGTGCGCAGGACCGCACGGTGGGAGTGAGCAGGGATCTGATACAGTTTGTCAACGACCATCCGAAGATGTCGTATCAGATCAATTAAAAATAATTCATGAGAATATTATTAACTATATAAAAAAGAAAGAAAAAAATGGAAGTAACAATTACAACCGAGAATTTCGAGAGTTACAAGAATGGCGAGTTGCCATTGGTAGTAGATTTGTGGGCTACATGGTGTGGTCCTTGCCGCCAGATTGCTCCTATCGTGTCAGAATTGGCAGAGGAGTTTGACGGTAAGTTGGTAGTTGGTAAGTGTGATGTAGAGGAGAACGACGACATCGCAATGGAGTTTGGCGTTCGCAATATCCCTACCATCCTTTTCTTCAAGGGTGGCCAGCTCGTTGACAAGTTTGTTGGTGCTGCTAACAAGTCAACTCTCAAGGAGAAGTTTGAGGCGCTGCTGTAAGACATGTGTCTCTTTTGATAAAATAAGAAAAAAGAGAAATGAAGAATGGACTGGTTTCCATTTTTCATTTCTCTTTTTTGTATTTCTTTTCCTAACTTTTCGCCCCGGCGAATTCTACGCTTCTGCTACCATCTTCCTCCACGGTGATGGTAACCTTGGTGCAATCCTCCGGCAGCAGGTCCTCGATGAGTTCCGGCCACTCCAGAAAGCAGAGGTTTCCGCCGTAGAAATAATCCTCGTATCCCATATCATACACCTCATCAATCTTCTTGATGCGGTAGAAATCGAAATGGTAGATAGGATCACCGTTTCCGGCAGTGTATTCGTTGACGAGAGCGAAGGTAGGCGAGGTGATCACATCCTCTACGCCCAGTTCCTCGCAGATAGCTTTTACGAAAGTTGTCTTTCCGGCACCCATCTTGCCATAGAAGGCGAAGACCTTGCCGTCGCCCATGTTCTGCAGGAATTCCTTGGCTGCAGTATGGATGTTGTCTAATGAATCAATCTTAATCTTCATATATTCTACTTTGAACTTTGATTTTTTTTACTTTGAACTTTGAATTTTGAACTTTATGATTACTATAAACTTTAAATTATAAACTATAAATTATCAACCATCACAGGTTTCTCTTTCTCGGTGTCAGGGTGATGAGCGGAATAAGCATTTCCTCCATCGAGATGCCACCGTGCTGGAAGGTATCCTTATAGTACGAAACGTAGTAATTGTAGTTGTTCGGATAGGCGAAGAAGGCGTCTCCGTAGGCAAAAACATACGATGTACTCAGGTTGGGAGCAGGCAACTGTGCCCTTTTCGGATCCTTGATGGTGAAAACCTCCTTGGCATTGCAGGCTAGGTTCTTGCCCAGCTTGTAGCGCAGGTTGGTATTCGTGTTGCGGTCGCCGATGATCTTGATGGGCTTCGAGGCGCGGATGCTTCCGTGGTCGGTGGTGATCACCACCTTGCAGTCATCCTGCGACAGTCTTCTGAACAGTTCCGAGAGCACCGAGTGGCGCAGCCAGCTCTGCGTGATGCTGCGGTAGGCACTCTCCGTATTGGCAAGCTCGCGTACCATCTTCGATTCCGTTCGGGCATGCGAGAGCATGTCGATGAAGTTGATCACCAGCACGTTCAGGTCCTTCTCCCTGCATTCGTTGTAGTGCTCCATAAACCGGTCGGCGCCCTGCGAATCGTTCACCTTGTGATAGCTGAAGTTGTATCGCTTGCGGTATCTGTCGAGCATCGTCTGTATCAGCGGCTCCTCGTTCAGGTTCTTGCCCTCCTCCTCGTCTTCATCCACCCAGAGTTCCGGAAACATCTCGGCAATCCTGTTGGGCATCAGACCGCTGAAGATGGCGTTCCGGGCGTATTGCGTGGCGGTAGGCAGGATGCTCATATACATATCCTCGTTAATGTCGAACATGTCGCCGATGTCAGCTGCCAGCATCTTCCACTGGTCGTATCTGAAGTTGTCTATCACGATGAGGAACACCTTCTCTCCCTTGTCCAGAATCGGGAAAATCCTATTTCTGAAGACATCCTGGCTCATCATCGGGCGGTCGCCGGAAGAAGAGGCATTCCCATCCCTCTTCTGGTCTATCCAGTCCAGATAGTTCCTGGTGATGAATTTGGCAAATCCGATGTTTGCCTCCTCCTTCTGCATGGCGAGCATCTCGGTCATCTGACTGTCTGTATCGCTCAGTTCCAGCTCCCATTTCACGAGTCTTCTGTATATCTCCATCCAGTCGTGGCAGGAACGGCAGTCCATCATCTTCAGGGCAATCTGCTGGTAGTCCTGCTGGTATCCGCTCTGCGTTACCTCGGTCACGATATCCTTTCGGTGGATGTTCTTTTTCAGCGAGAGCAGAATCTGGCTCGGATTGACGGGCTTGATGAGATAGTCGGCGATTTTCGACCCGATGGCCTGGTCCATGATGTTCTCCTCTTCGCTCTTGGTACACATCACAACGGGTGTAGCGGGCTGGATGTCCTTGATTTGCTGCAGGGTCTCCAGACCGCTCAGTCCAGGCATCATTTCATCGAGGAGGATGAGGTCGAAGGATTGCTGTCGGCATAGCTCGATGGCATCCGAGCCATTGCTCACCGTGGCAACCTCGTATCCTTTCTTCTCCAGGAAGATGATATGCGCCTTGAGAAGCTCAATTTCATCATCGATCCATAGTAATAATCCGTTGCTCATATTGCTGTATCCTTTTAGAGTATCTTTTTTGCTGTATCCTTTTAGGATATATTTTTATTTTCGAGGTGCTAAAGTACAAAGAATTATTGAATGACGGAAGAGAGTTGTGGTTAAAGAAACTTAATTGAAAAAAAAAGTGCCGATAAGCTTTACTTACATGAAAATAAAACCGTAACTTTGCGGAAAAGTTCATATAAAGACAGATTAGGAATTATGGTAGAGATTAGCGATAGACGATTGCCAGTAGGCATCCAGTCCTTTGAGGAAATCAGAAAGCAAGGATGCCTGTATGTTGACAAGACAGATATCATCTGGCAACTTGCCAACTGGGGGAAAAAGTATAATTACCTGAGCCGCCCACGCCGCTTTGGTAAATCTGTGCTGGTCGATACGCTCGAAGCCTACTTCATGGGAAAGAAGGAACTCTTCGAGGGCTTGAAGATTATGCAGATGGAGACAGAATGGGTGAAGCGTCCTGTCATCAGACTCGATATGAGTCAGGCTGGCGCAGTACCGGAAAGTGTACGAAGCTATCTGGATGATGTTTTCAATACTCTTGAAACGGAGTACAGAATTGTTGTGCGCCAAGATAGTTCTCTTGCCGTAAGATTTAAGAATATCATTGAAACTGCTTATAACAAAACTGGTTTACAGGTTGCCATCCTCATCGATGAATACGATTCTCCATTGCAGCATTCCTGGAAAACTCCTTATCACGAAGCATGTACCGCTATCTATAGAGAGGTTTTTGCCATTCTCA
>OHAY01000442.1_pt1 | contig 43251 bp, 15 predicted proteins | sample 1577191 | NCBI WGS metagenome assembly OHAY01 (sample SAMEA3541504, study PRJEB24748) | human gut metagenome | biome: human gut; feature: human-associated habitat; material: faeces | place: China | collected 2012 | reverse complement strand
ATTGCCCAGATTTGGTTCACCTATTTGGGCACTTGTTGCCCGTCTCGTGAGCAACGGTTGCTCGTCTCATGTTCATCGGTTCCCCAACACGTGATCCCCGAGGGACCGCTTGAAGGTCATGACAGGGACTTTTTGGGGTGTATCGGATTTGACTCATGATACACCCTTCATGTAAGTTAGACTAAAAAAGGTGCATTCCGACTTTCTTCGGAACACACCTTATTATATATACTACAAAACGCTCATATTCTCAGCTTTATCGGCGAATAACCAATTTGGAGAACTTGCCGGAATTGGCCTTGATGACCAAGATGCCAGCAGGCAAGGAAGCCAAATCGAAATGCGCCTCACCACCTTGGAAGTTGGCAGAAGCAACCTTTGCACCAGAAGCAGTATAGACAGCCACAGCTGTAGCCTTGGCATCACGAACATTGACCATGCCGCCATTTACCTCTACTGAAAGATCAGCCGTTTCACCGCCAGCAACATTCTGGATACCTGTACCTGCCGATTCGTCATCACTGATAGCCATCCAGCCCACAGTCTCGCTAAGTGGCTTATTCCTACTAATCGTTTTATTTGGATCAGAAGAGTCGCCCACTACTCGAACATTTGCATAAGACTTTGTTTCATAAAGATCATCCAAACTTACCAATCGCATCAATGACAAGAGCGGACGATTGAAAGACTGATATTGGAAAATCAGTTTTGGATTATTCAATTCTTTGCCATAGTTTAACTGATAACGAGAAATAGTTGATGTAAATTCCATATCCTGGTTGCCTACAGAGATGATCTTGTCAAATGCAGTCGTACTACCCTTCTCGATGGCAAAAAAGGAAACACGTTGCTTAACGATTACCTTTCCAAATTTACTGGCTTCCACCTGGCGAGTCAGCACCACCTTAAAACCATCTTTGGTAATTTCCCAAGCACGAGCTTTCACAGGATACTTCAAGGTAGAATTCGGGGTCACGAATACCACAGGAGCCTCAGCAAATGGTTGCTTAAACTTATATTCTATCGTATCACCACCCACTTTTACTACAGTACCAGCTTCATCCGTAATGAGACCCGTCTCATAATGAAGAGAGCCCAAGGTACCATTACCAGGTTTTGCTACAATAAACGAGGCATGCTCTGTTCCACTGGAAAAATCATTAGGATCCGAGTCGAGCGCATTCCAAGGAAAGAACTTCGATGTGAAATAACTCGTAGTGATAGCATTGACAACCTCCTGAGCACGAGTCTTAAAATTTACACCGGTTGTACCTCCAAAAACCACAACTGGGTTGCTTTCAAATCCATGTTCATAAAAGCTATAGACATCCTCATCATTTGCAGCAGACATGGTTCCCCATTGGAAATCAGCAGAACCTTCTGAACCATTCACCGTATTTGCCACCTCAGAAGAAAGGCGGTCTCTTCCCAAGAAATCTATCACATGGATACGATAGAAATAATTACCAGCCTCTTCTACCTTCTCCTGATAAGAATAAGTGCGGGCAGTATCCTCTACTGCTTCAAGATGACTGACACACTCCCACTGTCCATACAATCCTTTTTTACGCTCTACCATGATATCATCTACAAACTCTCCGCTATGGTTCTTGAATGTCATGGTACAAGTCTTCGTACGTGGCACAAAAGATACGGTCAGGTCTGAAGGATCATAGGTACGAGGATTCCGAGGAACATACTCATAGTCGGAGTTGTAAGCCAACTTAGGTGCTAAGGCAGCATACTTCTCGCCTATCGGCGTCAACTTATCTCCAGCTATCGCAAAACGGCATTCCTCTACATTATTATAGAAAGCATAACGCTCTATATAAGGAGCATCATTCAGATAGTCAAGAATCGGACCCATGTGCTGCAACTCAATTGCATAATTGGCATCAGTTCCTTTGGTATCACTTCCAGGCCATCCTGTCCAGTTGGCACCATAGTTCATCTCTGTAATCCAGATAGGGCGACCGCCACATCGTTTACTGATACTTTCCAGCTGGCTCTTCCAGCCCGGCTGATCTTTATACCAATAAGCATGAACGGCAATAAAGTCACAACGCCAGCCACGAGCATCCACAGAGTCGATAAATTCATAAAGCCAATTATAATCACCAGCTACGGCAGGAGAACCCAAACGGCGACCGGTAGCCATCATCTTCGGCCAGTTGGCCAATACATTCTTGACATCAATATCCTGTTCCTTGTCATCAGCCTTATTATCCGGTTCGTTGTTACCCAAGATATTGGCACTACCCGAGTTATTACCCACATCTTCAATACCCGGCCATCCCTCATGGTGGTGCTGGGTCACATACTCACGATCTACCCAATCATCATGAATACTGGCATCCCAGTTGTAAGCCCATCCCGTTTTGAATTTCTCCTGCACATCATTGTTCCAGAATCCAGCCCATCCACGCTTGTGGACATCATTCCACTTGCTGATGCGGATGTAAGAGACTCTGCCGTTGAGCGGTTTGGAAACACTTGCCAAGTTGATTTTCTTATCCGCTTTATCGGCGATGAACACACGGCTATAGCCTGTACCATCTCCCTTGGTACCTAAACAGACCATGTATCCACGTTTCAGGATAAAACTTCTGATATGATTATTAAAAGTTTTATTACTTGATGTCAAGTTATACTTAGTATTGACAACAAAATTATTAGAAGACTCTCCACCAAAATCAGCCTCTGCAAATACAGTCAAAGGTTGATTTCCGGAATAAGGTAAAATCATAGCACCGGCATTATAGACACGCACCTGACAGTTGGAACCATTTTTTGCCGCTTCACCATTGATCTTTACATTGCTCAGGAATTTCACAGCCTTGCTTGGCAACAAATTATCAAAGATGACGGTTGCATGATCCGTATTGGTGATGTTGATACTACCGGTTGTGGCGAAAGGCGTGGTCGAAGAGATGTGATAATCCACCTCTCCGTCCAAGGTAACCGAGCCCGTCACCTCTTTCACCGTCTGGCTCGTGTTGTCGGCGAACATCGACAGGGATGCCGCCAACAAACAGGTTAAAAACAGTTTTCTTTTCTGCATGGTTTAAGTTTATGCTTATTAAAAATTAGTTATTGTTATTTTCTACTTTACTACCACCTTCTTTCCATTGATGATATAGATGCCTTGAGGTAAGTCCTGCAAATCTTCAGCCTGTTCTTTCACTTTCTGACCACCCAAGGTATAGACCCCTTGCTTAACAGCAGGATTCTCCATCTTGATCTCCTGAATACCAGAAGCCACTGGTTCTTTCTCACCATAATAGTAGAGGCGGAAATTATCAAAGATGACCCAATAATTTGACAGGACATTATCTCCCTTCAAACCAATGGTAATCGTCGATTTATACTTGGTTGTATATTTCAACGTATTCTCATAAAGCCCCTTTTCGAAATAAGCATGAGCAGACTGCATATCATCAGGCACATACTTCGTTCCCGCAGCAGCTTCTTTACCTATATTCAACTTACGGGTCTGGGCATCCGCCATGATATTACAGATGTTCTGCTTGTTTTTTTCAGTTCCCATATACATATAGGCAGCCACCTTGTCAGTTCCTGCAGCATAGTCGGTATTCACTTGGGCAGTGGTTCCCGGGCGCTGGAAAGCCTGAACCTTCATCTCATACACACCCTTAGGCATAGATTTCAATTTCTGACTGATATCCACGGACTTCTGGTAATATTCAGCACAGGAATAATTGAGGGTAGGTTCTGGAGAAACCGTCCATCCTTCAAGTGTATCCATTCCTGCATTCTGAATCAAGAAGGAAATATCAAAAGGCTTGTCAGCTTCTGTTGCCTGTACACCTCCCAAGAATGTTTTCACAGAAGTCAGAAGGTCTGTCTTTGCTTTCTCCAGTTCATCCGCCAATCCCGTTTTCAGCAGTTCTTTCATTTCTGCTAACACACCTTCGAAAGTAGCATCCGCACCTTCCACGGTTTCCTGATGAGGAACAGCCAACAAGGCTTCTACTTTCTCAATCTGGGCATTCAGTTCATCGGCAACACCATTTCTGTAATTCTGTGACAACTCCTTCGCCTCATCAGCAGTAAGAATCAACCAACGCTGGTCACCTGCCTCCTGAGAGAATTTCAAATTAGCAGAAGTTGTGGCATTCGTTTTCTGAGCAGTCAGACAATAAGCAGAATTATTCTGCACATGAGCTATCCAATAACCCGTGCGCATCTCGCCACCCACCTTTTCCACTTCTACAGAGGAAGGCAGGAAATGGAAACGTTCACGATTTGTCAGTTCTGTCACTTCCTTGGTCTTGATACCATTGGTACCGGTAGAATTGTATGAAAGATACTTGCCTGTTGCCACATTCTTCAGGGAATAGTAGCAGGTAGCCGGGTCGAAAGTAATGTTCCATGCCACACTGTCATTAGTCGTAGCATCCTCATCACTCATCGCCATCCACTGTAAGTTACCACTCTTATCAACACGCAAGAACTTCGAACCCAGACCATATCCCTCATTTTTGAGATAATACTTCTGCTGGTCGTCCTGTTCAAAGACATAGGCAGGAGTAGCAAACTGACCATTTGTTGGTGCCAGTCCATCTTCTCCCAAAGCCTCAGCCAAGAGCGAGTTTCCAACATAAAGAATCTGAGTACCATTATCCTCATGTGCTCCATTCACACCGTATGGCCACATGTGAGTACCATCGCCATTCAAGCGGACCGTCGTACTATTGTCCAAGAAGCGCAAGGCACGGGTAGCACGCACACCCAACCAATAACCTCTGGTCGTATTGGAACGGAGGAAAGAATTCTGCCAAGTTACGTGGGTTCCCACGCCGATGGCATGCAGCATCTCATGGAGCAGCGTACCCGTCTTCTGATAGGAAGCATTCGGTCCTACTCGCATCCAACCGCCATAACTACAGTCTGCAGTAGGCGTTTGAGCACCATAATTAATGGTGATATGAAGTCCATGAATACCCGTATATTCATTCCATAAATCAATAGCATCCTTGGCAGCAGACTGAACACGAGTCAGCGCATCAGAAGGGAAACCATCATTGATGTTATAAGTAACACCACCCTTCGGACGGGTAATTGCTTTCACAGGATCACCATAGACTACATCGCCATTGGTCTGCTTGACGTAGGCACGGATGTAATATACCGTAGCAGGCTCCAACTGAGAGATATTGTAGATTTCTCCCTGATTAGACAGATAGATCTTGCTTGTTCCATCCTCCACCGTTGGCATCTGATTGACAGAAGAATAGCAGAAGCCCTTTTCCTTGATGTTGCTTGATGTAATGCCACTTACGGTCATACGGCCATAAATATGAGTAGCACCGCTCAACCAGGCCTTGTTGGTCTTCACGACTGCATCTGCTGCAAAAGCAGGTGTAGCGTAGCCCATACAGGCTACGCTCAACATGATGATTGCTTTTTGATATATCTTTCTCATTTTTATTATTTAGTCGGTTTGTTAAAGATACTTTGCATATTACTTGTTCAGATGTTTCTTACCATCCTGGATATAGATACCCTGAGTAGGTTTCTTGCCAAGCTTGACACCATCAAGTCTGTAGATAGGGGAAGAATTTCCTTCCTTCTTATCACCCAGAACTCCTTGGATACCCGTCTCAGCATCCAGATAAGTCAGTTTGAAGTTGTCGAAACAGCACCAGTCATAGTTGAACATCTGATTGCTCCTGATGCCTAATTTCAAAGTACCATCCGTTACCACACATTCCAATGTATTATGATAGAGGTCATGGGTATTGAATGCCGCATTCGCCTCTGTCACATTGTCTGGATAGGTATAAGGAGAAACGGTATAGATATCCGCATCATAAAGAGAGCATACCGACTTCTCCTCATTGTTGGCATAGAAAAGGGCATTGATGGTCTCAGAACCATTCTCATGAGCATCCGAAGCATCCTCCTTACCGCCAGCACGGTAGAAACTCTGCACCTCTACACGATAACGGCCATTTGGCAGACCGGAGAGTTGCTGATAGAAATCGAATGTCTTGTAATAATGCTCAGCTACGCCCTGGGCAACAGCCGTAAAGCCAGTTCCACTCCAGCCTTGGCCTCCCTGAGAGAAGTCTGGATTCTGGAGCAGAAAGGTCATATCAGACAGTTTACCCTCTGCTGCCAACTGGCGGAGATATTCATCATAACCCGTCAAAGCTTTCTGTAAGGCAATATAAGCATTTTGCATTGCCTCGTATTCTTCATCGAAAGTACCCGATTCGTTCAAAGCCTGTTCTCCCAAGGCGATGGCTTCTGCCAGCATATCAATCGGGCGAACAGCCTGCAACTTCTTAGCCTCATCCAGTGCATTGACCACCTTTTCCCATGTTTCGAGATGGGTATATTCCCGCTCGGTCAACTTCAGGAACGAACCATGCTGAGGGTTTACACTGCCCTTGATATTGGTCATTCCGGTAGGATTCTGACAATGTTCATCCAGATCCAGCATACGATAACCACCACCACTATAGTTCACATAAGCCAACTTCCAGGTACGGCTGTTGATCGGTCTGAACAAACTTGGCGCTTCGATAGACTTATTAGGCTCATAGACATCAAAGTTTGGATCCAACTGCCACTGGCAGGTACCCGTAGTCTGGTCTGTAGGCACCAGGAATTTTGCTCTTGCCTGTTTGAGATGATGCTCCCCGCTCTCCGTCTTGTAGATCATTACATATTCACCATCCACCTTATTATATACGATATCGGCATCAATGATGTCATAGCCCGGATCGAAGTAAAGCTTAGGTGCTGAAATCTCAGTCAAATCCTCATTGACCAAAGAGTAATAGATACGATGGCGATCAGGGAAACCGACAGAATAATAAACCACATACTTTCGGGTCACAGGATCATAGATTACCTGCGGTGCCCAGGCTGCAGTCATATCCTTAACATCAGTCAGACCAAGTGCCTTCATATTTTCCTTACTCTCGAGGTCGATGCTAATGCTCTTGTCCCAATGAACGAGGTCGTTGCTGAGCATCAGAACCATGATATGGTTACTTGTCCAACCCAATTTGGAAGTCATATCAGTACCAGCCAACATGTACTTGCCACTCTCCGTACGCATCACATACGCATCACGCATACCGCCCGTCTGCGTAAACTTCTTGGTATCGAAGACCTCACCACCATTGAAGAGATCACGGTAACTATTGCCATAGCGGCTCAGGGCGAAAGAGGTTATTTCCTGAGAACCATGCATGTGGGCATAGAGATAACCATACTTATCAGCATCCTCAGCCAAGACATCGTCCTTCACCTCATCAGCCACCTCACTCACTTTCAACTTGAATACGTTGAGGGAGAAAGCCGGAATCTCCAAGGACTTGACATCAGACAGACTGACTTCTTCTGTAGGAACCACATTGAAAGGTTCGTCCATTGTATTCTCATCTGTACCATTGGCAGAGGTCAGTCGCACTACAGTACCCCCATCAGCCTTCATATTCTTGAGATTCAGCTGGAGCGTGGTTGCCGCCTGATTAGGATTTACCACCTTCAGATAGAGGATACCATTCTCCTCATCCAACTGTGCAGACTGATAAATCTGCTGTTCAGCTGGTATTGTAAACTGATGAATCACCGTGCCATCCAACTTGCAGGTAACAGCCGTACCATCCACCTCGATCTCGATATCATACCAGCGGTCGTTCTTGATAGAACCGGAAGCAGTGGCAAGTGTAGATTTCGAACCATTCACGCACATTTCTACTCCATGAGCCGTATTGTTCCATCCCCCGAGATTCCACCAGCAGTAGTTATTGGCATCCTGATAATTGAAAATAACGAGGAAGCCTTCCCCACCCCCGTTTTTCTTTGCACGGAGCTTGTAGGTATATTTCTGGGAAGAAATCTTTTGCGTATTTACATAAGTACAGTTGGTAGAAGAAGCGGTCTGCTTCAACTCTCCATCACGGACACTCCATGAACCGGTTCCTGCATTCCAGGTATTCTGTGAAGAAGAGAAATCATCCTTCCATACTGTACTGCCGTCATTTCCCTTGACCTCCACATCATCATAAGAGACCTGAGTTTTCCAGGAGCCTACTCCCACCTGACAATCTGGAACTGAAGAAGAAGAATTACCCGTTTCAGTCCATAGCAGATTCTGCTTGCCCAAGTTGTTGCCCAGAAGTTTCTGCACATAATAAGAAGGTGTACAGAAATTCTTTGCCGCATTGAAGTGGATCATATCGTATGCCCACAGCGGGTCTTCCTCGTGGGTAAAGATTGGTGCAAAGCTTGCTAACTTGCAGACATCGGAGTTTTTCTCCATACCCAACATGTAGATAGCCTCTCCCAAGGCGCTGTTCAAGTTGCCATACTTGCCATAAGAACCGGAATTGGCAGCATATTCACCATTATATACACCAATGCTACGGTTGTAACGGTCGTACTTGTGATAGTTGTCTCTCATCCACTGGTAGGAGCGATAGTAATGCTCATCCACGAGATCAACCGGTGAATCCAAAACCCATGCAGGATTGTCAGTACCCCATGCCTCCACATTACCGATGATAACTATCTCCGGATATTTGGCATGGATGGCTTCATAGAATTTAGCATAGCGGCGACTGTATTCCTCACGAGCCTCAGGCTGGCCATTCTCATTGCCCACCTCAATAAACTTAAGTCCGTAAGGTTTCACATGGCCATTGGCGATGCGGCGACGTCCCCATTCGGTAGTCTCATCCCCATTGGCATATTCGATGGCATCCAAGGTGTTCTGCACCAAGGTATCCACCTGTTCAAAAGGAACGGTAAAGCCATGTCCCAGACCTACATTGACCACAAACATCGGAGCGGCATTCAAATCTTCACACATCTGCAGGTATTCATCATAACCCAAGCCATCAGAAGAGCGGTAACGCCAGTTATGGTTCCAATGTCCCGGACGTTCCTCTATCGGACCGAGCGTATTCTTCCACTGGAAGGAATTTTCCAGTGCACCCTGTCCTTCCACGTAACAACCGCCAGGGAAACGGAGGAAGGTAGGTTTGGTATCATGAAGAAGTTGGGCAAGGTCAGGGCGCAAACCATTCTTGCGACCTTTCCAGGTATAAGGCATGAGTGAGACTACATCGATCAGCATGCTGCCGTCACAAGAGGTAAGCAATGCAAAACGACCTTTCTCACAAGAAGCATTTGCCTTGATTCGGGCAGTCAACAGAGTCCAGGAATTAGACTTCAAAGAGCCTTCCAACTGCACTTCCCCAGAAGCAGCAGTTCCATCATTCTGCTGGAGTTGTCCGTATATTTTTCCATTAAATTTAGCTGAAGCTTTTACCCACACACGGAGCGTATAGGTAGAATTTGTCTCAAAGTGCATTCCCCAGAAGCCCGTATTACAGACTCCTGCTTTTTGAGTTGCGCTTGCGCCGGAAACCGAAAGTTGCAGACAGGTTTGCTGTGCCTTGTTCATCACCTGCTTTGTATTCAGGGAGAGTATCACGTTCTGACCGTTTTGCTGGATAGCCGACCAGCATTCAGGGGTTGTATTATTATCCTCGAAAGATCGGTTTCTGATAAGTTCCGCATATAAGCCACCATCTCCCGCATGATTGATTTCCTCGAAGAACAGTCCGTATTGGTGTTCGCTGATAGCAGCCGCACGTTTTTGGGCATCGATGGTCATCGTTACCTGCGCTGTAGCTGCCAAAGACATACAAAGAGAAGAACAAAAGAGTATAGGTTTACTTAAGTTCATGAATAATTCAGAGATAGAGTTGATGTAAAAAAAATAAGTTGAATAAAGAAAAGGAAAAAGGCAGACAGAAAACAGAAGGTTTTCACTCTCTGCGTTCCGTCTGCCTTTCAAGTTATGTTAGTTCAAAAAACCAGTCGCAATTACTTAACGACTACCTTCTTCACCTTCTTAGAACCATCCTTCATCACGGTCTCAATGATATTGATACCCTTCTGAAGCTTGCCAATCTGCATACCGCTTGCATTGTAGATCTTAGTTGCTACTGCATTTGCATCTGTAACGATCTCGCTGATACCAGTAGGATCAACGCCCAGATAATACAACTTGAAGTTCTTAACGATTGTCCAGTCACCACTAGTTGTTTCATTCTTGACATTCTTGATCAAACCGATACGGAAATCGCTATTGCCATCATAGTTGAAATTCAATGGCTCAGAATCGTATGCACTGCCAGCATCAGATCTGAAGAATGCCTGAGCAGTAATCATGTTGTCAGGAATGTACATTCCATCATCCATCTTTTTCAGACCTCCATTATCACTCAAACCTACGTCATTCAATTTGTCTTCAGCAATCTTAAGTGCAGTAATGGTCTTGATAGCCTGCTTGTTCTCTGGGAGTTCAGTAGCAACCTTCTTACCCTCTTCTGTTGGAATTTCCTTATCAGAGAAGTAGAGGTATGCATTCTCGTTGACATCATACTTCAACTGATCATCACTACCGTCAACCTTAGCTGAAGCGTCATTACCATTACGATAGAAAGCCTGAGTTGTCAAGCGATACATACCAGCAGGAAGACCTACCAATGTCTGCTGCAAGTTGAATGTACAGTTGTAGAACTCACCAGCCTCAACACTATTATTAGCCTGGAATCCCATTGTTCCATCTTTCACATCCCAACCAGTACTACTCATGGTTGCGAAATCACTATTGGCGATAACCTTGGTGATATCTGCAGGTTTTGCTTCTGAAGCATCAGCAATGATATCATTGATGACGTACTTAGTTACACCTTCATTCAAAGCCTTGATAGCAGCAGGTATCTCAGCATCAGCAACTGTACCATTGTCATAAATACCCTGAGCAGTATTCACGGCTGCAGTGTACAAGCCCTTCGCAGTCTCAGAGGTTGTTGAAGTAGCTTCATTTTCCTCATAACGAGTCTGAGCGTTATCAATAGCTTCCTTCAGAGGCTTATAAGCCTCAATAGAGGTATTAGCAGCCTCAATGGCAGCACTCAATGTATGAATACCAGGAACTGTTGCTTCTGTTTCAAGAGCAGTCTTAGCAGCCTCCAACTGAGTGCGTACGTCAGCATTCATCTTAGAATCCAACAAGCCAGCAGCCTTAGCAATCAATGGTGTTGTTACCGCATTCAGAGCCTCACCCTTGCTACCAACATACTTCAATCTGAAGTTATCCCAGATAGCCCAGTCACCCCAAGAATTATTAATATTAGAAGGACGTCTCTTCTCACGTACACCGATACGAAGCGTACCACCCTCTACTAACATTGGAACGGTTACGGTATAAGCATTCGGATTCTCCGTAGTGGCAGCAGCCATACCCTTCATAGAGTTAGGGATATAAACGTCTTCTCCATTCAAGCTATATTTATAGTCTTCAGGGTCACCACCAGAAGGTGCCGCCATACCATATGTATAAGGAGAGGTAAATGGAGTTTCCAAGTCATTTGCATAGATAAATGCAGTGATATCCTCTATACCAGCGTCATGAGCTTTAGAAGCTACACCATTTTCAGCTACACGCTGGAATGCAAGTACTGAGAGTTCATAAACACCATCAGGAATATTTGTAATATCCTGATAGATATCAAATGTACCTTGATATACCTCGCAGTTTTTGTAAGTTTCATTAAATGTAGGGTTTCCTTCCTTGACAGTCCAGCCTTCCTTACCATTATCGAATGATGGGTTCACAATCTTTCTTGTGATATCATCACCTGGCTTGATACTTGCATTCTGAGCAGCCTCTAACTTGACCTTCAAGTCTGCCATATACTGTGTCAACTGCTCATTATTAAGAGAGAAAGAGGACAGCAAGTCTGATACACTCTCATTAACTTCATATCCACAATCATTATATAAATCCTCTAATTCATCAACTTCAGTTCCTGCAGGTCCTTCTGATAAGAAATCTCCAATAGTTGCATCCAACTCCGTCAATTCTGCATACAATGCAGAACTCTTGTCAATCTTTGCAGCGATATCAGCAAGTTGCTGCTTCATTGCATTGATTTCAGCTTCATCAGTATCTGTTGTCATCTCACCTACAGCAGCAATAAGTTCGCTTGCCTTATCGGTATAAGTAGGGCATACCTCCATACCACCCATCTGAGCTTCGAGTTCTGCAGCAGCTTTCTGCACATCTGCCAAGTTCATTGCCTTGAAGCTTGGACCACAATACTCAATCTGGAAATTATCTACGAATACCCAGTTAGCAGTACACTGATCGAGCTTGAAACCGATAGTCAAATCTTCACCTTCCTTGATATCCAGGAGGAACTCATACTTCTGAGGAACACCAGCCTTGGTAGCTACAGCCTGAGAGTTTTTAGTAGCCTTGGTATCTGCGAATACAGAAACGCCCTCTACCTTAAAGTCATCACCCTTAGCCTGCTGGGTTGCCATCGCATAGCATGTCACCTTGTAACCACCCGCAGGCAGTTTGTGCAAAGTCTGAGAAAGAACACCATCACTGAGGCGGCCAGCACCAGCAACTTCGGTATTTGTTACAGGGTCAGAATTTCCATTCACCCAGCGCTCAATAAATTTCTCTGTCTGGTAGCCATCAGGTGCAGTATATGCATGAGAATTTGTCTGCCAATTGGTACCATGACCGCCATGACCAACATCACCCTTATCATCATATATACAATCATGAGTCCAACCAGTCAAAGCATCGCAATTGGCATCTGGAGCATATTCTGTAATATTTACAGGAGATTCTGCCGTAGCTTCAGCCATTGCCTTATTTCTTCTTGCATCAGTAATCATGCGAGAAGCTTCCTTCAGCTGCCAATATTCTGCATTAGGATTATTGTAAATAGCTTCTACTGCAGTCACATCTAATCCTTCATCATGAGCAGAATTAATCTGATCCTTCAACTTCTCTAAGCGATAGAAATAAGTATAAGGATAAGCAGCCCAATCAAGACCATAATCACTGCTTTCTGCCAATGCTGGGCGGAACAGACCATCTACAGCAGTCTCACCTTTACCATCTAATCCAGTATCATTAGGATTATATCCGGCATAAGTATCAGGCTGCTCGTTAGCCTGGAATTTGAATGTCGTACCATTAGGTGTAACTTTCCAATAGGTTTTCTCTATACCTTGATTATTGTAATCAACATAAGAGTTACCACCATTTTCATCAACAGAGTTAAGGAATATCTTGCTGGAAAAAGCACCAAATTTACCAGATCTATCATTACAGAAAGAATAGGTGCCATTTGGCTGACCGTCATCACCCTTATTAGGTACGATAACAAATCCAAGACCAGAATCTCCCAAACTTGTCTGGGTGCCATAAGCATTACCCTTGGTAAGCCACTTGTCTGCCAAGATATTCTTGATAGCTACAGTATCAGTACCATCCAGTTTCAACTGAACTGGATTTGGAAGAACAGGATCATTCACCTGAGCTTGTGCATAATTGGTGCTTAATGAAGCAACCAAAACTGCTGAATAAAGTAAACGTTTGTCCATGCGTTATTTTTTGGTTTAATAGGTTGATGAAGTTATTAGCTTCATTTAATTAAAGTTTTATCTGGTTGCAAAATTAGTAATTTAACCGTAACATACAAGTTTTTAAGCAAGAAAAGTTCTTGTTTTTTAGATTATTTAACCAAAATAGGTGTGTAAAATACAAAAAAACAATAGCACACATTATATAATAGCGTAAATTCAACACTTATCGCTCCATAAGTTTAGCAAAAAAAATCCGATAGGCGCACAAGCACTTAGTTAATCTTAGTTAACGCAGAGATATTTTTCAACAAAAATAGCATTATTTATTTAAAGTATTGTTATCTTTGCACCCAAAATAACTAACGAAAGTATCCTAACAACAAAATTTGATTCAATCAAAATGAAACTGAGCCTATACCCAAATCCGGTAAAGAGTGGTATTTTCTGCCTACATAAGCACGATTTACGGGCTTTATTTGTAGGTCAAAATTCATTTAAGATGACAAATAACTGTTAAAAGGAGAAATCTACACATCAGATACATCGAAACTTCTAAACAACAAAATAACAAAAATATGAGCAACCGCTTTATCAATCAATCGCGTCATGCGATGCTCGGTATATGCGCTACATTAGCCATCTCAGGCTTCTATGCATGTACTGACTCTTACGACCTCGACGACAAGGGCAACATCCCGACGAATTTGGGTAAGAGTATCTATGAAGAGCTGGAAAATCCAAGTGAAGCCAGTAGTCTTCATGGTACATTCAAAACCTATCTTCGCCTGATTGATGACCTTGGATACAAGGAGGTCATGTCAAAAACAGGTTCAAAGACTGTGTTTGCAGCTAACGACTCTGCATTCAACGAGTTCTTCAAGAACAACAAATGGAACGCCAAATCGTATGAAGACTTGACAGAGTCCATGAAGAAACAACTGTTCTACACTTCTATCCTTGACAATGCCATCCTGACGGAAATGCTTTCCAATGTGGAAAGTTCCAACAGTTCTGTTACCCGAGGCATTGCCATGAAACACCAGACCTCTGCCAACGCTACCGACACCATCCATCATGTATGGGCTTCTGAGTTGCCAGCCAACAACTCTTATTGGACTCCATATATAAAAGGTGGAATCGACGTAGTAATGGACAACACCCGTCCTATGATGGTTCACTTTACCCAGGAGCAGATGCTCAACAATGGTATCAACAGCGAAGACTTTGCTACCATCACAGGAAGACCATACGAGTCGGGCGGTACCTTTATCTTCAAGAACAAGATTGTAGCCAAGGACGTAACCTGCCAGAACGGTTATGTAAACCAGACTGACGGTGTCATCGTACCTCCGGGCAACATGGCTCAGATGATCAGAGAAGGCAAGGACACCAAGTGGTTCAGCCGCATGCTCGACCGTTTCTGTGCTCCATACTATGATGCCCAGACCACATTAAACTATAATGACAATGCCCTCCTCAATGGCAAGCCAATGATTGACTCCATTTTCCAGTGGCGCTATTTCAGCGAGCGCTCTCAGGGAGCAGTTGCTCTTCAGAGAGATCCAAAGCAGGTGGCATTGGCACAGGATATACTTCTCAACTTCGACCCGGGATGGAACCAGTATTACAGCACATACGGCACGATGCTCGCCGATATGGGTGCGATGTTCGTTCCTGATGATGAAGCAGTAGAAGACTATTTCCTCAATCCATCCAATGGTGGTTACAACATTCTTGGACTTTATGCCAAGAAGCCTCTCACCAAGGAGAATTTCGGTGAGAACTTAGACAGTATTCCTGCTAACATCATCCGCTCATTCGTCAACAATATGATGAACGCATCCTTCGTACAGTCAGTACCAAGCAAGTTCGGTACCATCATGGACGAGGCGAGTGACCCAATCGGACTCACATTGAAAGATGTCATCAAGAAAGAGAATGCCTACGATGTACGTATCGCCAACAATGGTGCCATCTACATGCTCAACCGAGTGATTCCACCTATTTCATATAATATCGTATCTACACCGGCATTGCTCCGCAAGGCAAGAGACTTAGGTGTGATCAACTGGGCTATCCAGGATAAGGACATGCTGAAGGTAAACTACTATGCCTACCTGCGTGCCAGCGCAGCCAACTATGCGATGTTCCTGCCAAACAATACTGCTTTCGACATGTATTATGTAGATCCAGTATCATTAGGTAAGAACTACAAGGATGGTCCTCGCGTACTCCACTTCTATTATAAAGATGTGCATAAGGACAAGAATATCTCTGTATCTGCATTCAAATACAATCCAGCTACAGGTTCTATCAGTTCAGACTCAACAATCGTTCAGTTGGGCGCAGTTACCGACCGCTTGATTGATATTCTGAACTATCATACCGTATCACTTTCACAGTCCGTCTCCAAGGACAACATAGGTGTAACCAATAAATACTACAAGACCAAGCATGGCGGTGAGATTGCCATCCACGGAGGTCACATCGGCGGAAACGTAGTAAGCGGTGGACAGATCAATGGTATTGCAGGCAGCAACTACAGCTATCCGGTTTCAGAAATCAAGGAAGCTACCAGCTACAGCAATGGTAAGGCATTTGTCATCGACCACCTCATCCAGGCACCTCAGACCAGTGTATATGGCTGTCTCAACGACAACAGCCAGTTCTCTAAATTCCTGGATCTATGTACACCAGCCAATCTGAGCAATCTGCTGACCAGCATCGGTATGGATAAAGACGAACAGAAGCAGTTTACCGTATTCAGCGATGTCTTTGCCAGCAATACAACAGAAAACAAGAAGTACGACTGTCTCGACCAGAACGTCAACTTCTACAACACATACAACTACACGCTGTATGCACCAGACAATGAAGCCATGACCTTGGCATTCAAACATGGTCTCCCTACCTGGGAGCAGGTACAGGAAGTAATGGACAAAGCTTCAGCAAATGACGAGGCTGCCAAGGCTAAGGCACTGAAGATGGCAGAAGCTATCAGAAACTTCATCCGCTATCACTTCCAGGACTTCGCACTCTATGCCGACAACACCATCGACTACGGAGATGCACAGGAAGTAGGAAACGGCAACAGATCATACATGACCTCCTGCACCATCGGTTCTGCCTACAAACGACTCAAAGTCAAAGGTGGCAGCGGCAAGTTGTATGTAACTGACGAAGGCGGTGACGACCCAGTCATCATCAATGCAAATGGCGACAAGTTGGTCAACTTCATGGCTCGTGACTACATCTTCAAGAGTGGTGCTATAGAAACATCCTCATTCACAGCCATCCATGAGATTTCAAAGCCTCTCTGCTTCAGCAGGAGCAAACGTTACGACGACGGTTTCGCCAGCAATACCCCTGAAGCCAACCAGGCACGCCTGAAGAATCTCAAGAACCTATACTATGCACAGAAGCATGGAATCAAGTTCTACAAATAATTTCACAACCAAGCTTATAACACAATGAACAATATAAGAACATACATAACCGTAGGTGCCTTATGCAGCGCTATGACAATCTCTGCTCAAGACCACCGTATCTCAGGTACCGTATCTGATGAGTTCGGTCCTGTCATCGGCTGTAATGTGATAGAGAAAGATGCCAACAACCGTAACGTGAACGCTACGATTACCGACGTGAATGGTAACTTCCAGTTAGCTATCAAGAACCCGAAGAATAAGTTAGTTGTCAGCTACGTAGGATACAAGACCTTTTCACAGGTCATCGGTTCGCAGACCAATTTCCAGGTACAGCTCAAGGACGCCAACGAGTTGGGAACAGTCACCGTAACCGCCAAGCAGCGTTTCCGCGGTGATGGTTTGAGCATCCCTAAGGACGAGGTATCTGTTGCTACCCAGACCATGAACATGGATATCGTGGATGGTCTTGCCTTCACCAGTGCCGATGAGGCATTGCAGGGTCAGATTGCCGGTCTCGACATCGTAGCCAACTCCGGTAACCTCGGTGCCGGTACTACCATGCGTATGCGTGGTGTAACCACCATCAACGGTTCTTCAGAACCTCTGATCGTTGTCAACGGTAACATCATGGACGTGCCTGATGCCAAGGATACAGACTGGTCAACCGCTACAGAGGAGACCTACAGTTCCTTGCTTTCCATCAACGTGAACGATATCGAGAGCATCGACATCATGAAGGATGCCGCTGCTACCGCTATCTGGGGTGCCCGTGGTGCCAATGGTGTCATCAGTATCAAGACCAAGCGCGGTAAGCGCGGTAAGATCCGTATCGACTACAACTTCTCACTTCAGGGCAACTGGCAGCCTAAGGGTTACAACCTCCTCTCGGGTGATGAATATACCATGCTGATGAAGGAGGAACTCTACAACCCTACACAGAATCCTTCTGCTACCACCAACATCAATGAGTTGAACTACAACAAGAGTTGGGCTGAGTACAACAACTGGAACGACAATACTGACTGGGTGAAGGCAGTAACCCAGACCGGCTGGAACCAGAGCCATGGTCTCACCATCTCGGGTGGTGGTGAAAAGGCTGTATTCCGTATCTCTGCCAACTATGACCACCAGACCGGTACCATCATCAAGCAGGTATTGAACCGTTTCTCTACCCGTTTGAACCTGGAATACTACGTGAGTGACAAACTGAAGTTCACCACCGAGTTCCCATTGACATATACCAAGAACCAGAAGAGCTATGCCAACATTTTGGGTAAGGCCCTCTCCATGGCTCCTAACATGAGTATCTACCGTGAGGATGGTAACGGCATCGACACCAACGAGTACTACATCATGCTGCCTTCAGCAGAAAAGGACGAATATGGTTCATCCATCAGCGGAACCTCTTCTCTCCAGTTGAAGTCGGTACGCGATATCGGTAACCCTGTGGCTATCGCCAACTTGGCATGGAACAACGAGAGTACCTACCGTATCACTCCTGACTTCCGCATCAACTACTATTTCTTAGGCAATGACGACCACAAGACCCGTCTCGACTACGAGGGTCAGGTTTATCTGGATATCTTCTCCAAGAGTAATCCTACCTATTGCCCAGGTTCGTTGAGCACAAATGGTTGGAAGGATAATAGCTACAACCTCTATACAATGGATGACTACAACTCATTCCAGTTCCAGACCCGTCACCAGCTGATCTTCACTCCTAAGTTCAAGAATGAAGATATTGCCTGGATGATGTTGGGTCGTTGGGAGTTGACTTCTGGTACCAGCTATGGTCAGAACGTAAGTGAGCGCAAGTTGCCATTGGGTGCACAATCTCCTACCCTTCCTGCCGAAATCTCCAACATGTCCACCAGCAATGGTGAGTGGCGCAGCATGGCAGGCGTATTCTCTACACACTTGTCTTACAAGGGTCGTTACAATGCCGACTTTACAGTACGTGCCGACGGTACTACCCGTTTCGGCGACAATAATAAGTGGGGTTACTTCCCAGGTATGTCAGTCCGCTGGAACATCAGCGACGAGCCTTGGATGAAATGGTCTCGCAAGGTGCTCTCTATGTTGGCATTCCGCCCATCATGGGGTGTGAACGGTAGAACTCCAAGCAGCGAGTATCTGCAGTATGCGAAATATGCAGCCGGCAGCCAGTATGGTAACGGCAATACCCTGCTTCCTTCTACCCGTGTAGATGGACTGCAGCTCAGCGACCTGAAATGGGAGAAGACCACCTCATGGAACTTAGGTGCCAATTTAGGACTCTTCGACGACATGATTGAGGCTGACTTCAACTACTATTATAAGAAGACGAAAGACTTGCTGAACCCAGGTGTTGCCATTTCTTCACAGACCGGTTATACCACTTTGGCATGGAAGAACATCGGTTCTATGGAGAACAAGGGTTGGGAATTCAACATTACTGCCAAGAAGTTCATCAAGGCAGGTAAATTCTCAATGGATGCCAGCTTCAACGTGGCACAGAACTTCAACAAGATTACAGAGATGGACCAGACCGTACTCGATGGTATCAACGAGGACTGGTCTGCAGATAGCCGCGGTAAGTACTTCAAGCGTATCCAGGTGGGTAATGCCTTAGGTTCTATCTTCGGTTTGCGCCACAAGGGTGTATATCAGTATTCCTATGACTATCTGGAGAGCTTACGTCGCCAGGGTTATGTCATGGAGGGCAACGAGAAGATCATGATCAGAAACAACAACGACCTCGTGGATTACCTCAACAACCGCTTCCTGCCAGCCGGCAAGACAGCTCCTATCGCCCTGAACAGAGACGGCAAGGTGATTACAGGTGCCGACGGAAAGCCTTTGCGCATGACCTACAACTCCAAGGACGGTGGTGAGACCTACAAGTTTGACGGCGGTGATGTGATTTACGAAGATGTCAACCACGACGGTACCATCAATTCATTGGATATGGTTTATTTAGGCAACTCAAATCCTAAGTTCTCAGGAGGTTTCGGTTTCACCTTCCGTTATGGCAACTGGTCATTGCGTACCAACTTCGTTTACCGTACCGGTTTCAAGGTAGTAAACTTCGCACGAATGGGAGTAGAAAAGATGTATGACACCACCAACCAGAGTACAGCCGTAAACTGGCGCTGGCGCAAGAACGGTGACATGACAGAAATTCCACGCGCACTCTACAACTACGGTTACAACTGGCTCGGTAGCGACCGCTACGTGGAGGATGCCTCATTCCTGCGTTTCAGCTACGTCAGTCTGAGCTACGATGTTCCAAAGAAGTTCCTCAAGAGCGTAGGTCTGAATACCTTGCGATTCGACTTGAGCGGTCAGAACATCTTCGTTTGGAGCAAATATAGCGGTACAGACCCAGAGCATGCAAACAACGGTTGGAACTTTGCTTCAGACAGTTCACAGACACCACGAAGCAAATCGTTCACCCTCCGCATGAGAATCGGAATTTAATCCAACACAAAAACAGAGACTAACAATGAAAAATAAAATAAACAATATCGTCAAGAGTTTTGCCGTCGCAGCCTTAGGTATGCTGTCGCTTAGCTCATGCAATGACTTCCTGACCATCTATCCTACCGACAAGACAATCGGCGAGAACTTCTGGCAGACCAAAGATGATGTCACACAGGTGGTAACTGGCGCTTACACCGCCATGATTAATGGAGGAATCATAGAAAGAATGATTATGTGGGGTGACTTCCGCTCAGACGAGTTGAAGAAACATCCATCACTAAAAAACACCACATTGGATGATATTTCCAAAGGAGATTTATACCCAAGTAGCGGTTACAACTCATGGGCATGTTTCTATAATGTCATCAATACCTGTAACATCGTATTGGCTCATGCCCCAGCGGTGATGGAGAAAGACCCTGAGTTCACCGAGGGTGACTACCAGACAGCCCGTGCCCAGATGTTAGGTTTGCGTGCCCTCTGCCACTTCTATCTGGTTCGTGCCTTCCGCGATATTCCTTACGTGACAAAGGCATACGAAAATACAGACGACATGAAGTTGGACGGCCAGCTGGCACCAGATTCTACCCTCCAGCTTTGTATCGAAGACCTGAAAGAAGCAGAGAAGGGTTGCTACAATTACGGTATCTTCGGAGAGGACGACTGGCGAACAACCGGTTTCCTCAGCAAGGATGCCATCAATGCCATTCTCGCAGACGTATATCTCTGGAGAGCTTCTCTCTGGAGCGGTACAGATGCTGCCAAGAGCCAAGAGTATTATCAGGCATGTATTGACCATGCAGACAAGGTCATCAACTCCCACAGAAACTATTTCGAGGCTAACATCAAGGGAACCAGCCAGGAGTCAGTTTACCGCAACAGCAGACAGCAGTACTACTTATATAAAGGTCTGTGGGCTGACTACTATAACTTCGTAAGAGGTAACTCCTCTGAAAGCGTCCTCGAACTTCAGTTTGACGGAGAGAAGAACTCAAACACCCTACTGTGCAAGAGTTACTTAAAGTGGGAGAAGCAGGAGTCTGGCTACGGTATGATGGTAGGTACATCTACAGTGGGTGGTGCCATCGGCGACAATCCATCTCCAGCAACCAAGAGTGCTTCTACGGCAACATACTTCCAGTCTGAAAACGACTACCGCTTCTACAACAGCAGCTATGGTGTGAATGATGACAACTACTCTTCTTATGAGGTGAAGAAGATGATGAACAAAGAAAATGCCATTTACGACATTCCAACCCGAAAGAAAGGTAGTATCTATATCCAACCACTCCGTGACTTCGACAAGTTCGACCAGAACTGGATCATCTACCGCATCACAGACGTCATGCTGATGAAGGCAGAGGCTCAGATTCAGCTGGCAGGTACAGAAACCAACAAACTGAAGAATCCATTTGCCCTGATCCAGGCTGTGAACCAGCGTTCTATCAGTACGACGGCACTCAAGGACACCTTGGTTTATCAAGACAACTACAACAAGGCAGACAAGATGGAATTGCTTTGCCTCCAGGAAAGAGGACGCGAGCTCTGCTATGAAGGTAAGCGCTGGTTTGACCTGGTGCGCTACTGTTACCGCCACATGACGGGTGTAGATCCTACCAAGACACTCTATGAGATAGACCCTAACGGCAGTAATCTGCCAAGTCTTGCCAACAAGGGCAACAATTTCAAGGACATCCTCGCTACCAAATATAGTACAAACCTATACAAGTTTAAAAACGAGGGACATCTCTACTGGCCTATCCTGAACAGTGAGACCAAGACCAACAAGCTGATTCACCAGAATCCTGTTTGGGTAGAGACACAAAGTTCTGAGAGAACAGAAGAATAACATTCAAGAAATTCATAATTAAGTATAGCTTTATGACAAAGTTCATTCATAAAATAGGTGGCATGGTAGCAGGTGTAGCATTCGGTGCACTCGCCTTCACTTCATGCTCCGAGCAAATAGATGAAAGCAACCTCTATACTTTCACCGGTGAAACCATCACCGACTACTTGCGAAGCGATTCCACTCTGTCGGATTTCGCAAAGATTACAGAGTATGCTGGTTTGTCAGACCGTCTGTCAGCATACGGAACCTATACCTGCTTCGCTCCAACCAACGAGGCGGTAAAAGAATATATCCAAGAATTGTGGGATGATAAAAAGTCTGCAAATCACAATGGACTCTATATGGGTGATGATGTAAGTAAGGAAAACACGATAGATCGCCTTTGGAAATCCGAGAAACGTGACTCACTCTGCAAAGATATCGTAGAGGCACACCTTACGGGTCTGAAGAAGACAAGCAATGATCTGCTGGCAGGTTCAGACATCACCATGATGGGCGGTAACACTCACTCACCAAAGCGTGTAGGTGACGACATCACCATTGATGGAACCACCAAGATCATCAACAAAGACCACGAGGTGGAAAACGGTGTGGTTCATACCATCGACAAACTGTTCTACCGCTCTACCAATTATATTATAGACGAAATGGAGAACATGAAAATCTATAGTATCTGGTGTGATGCCTTGAAGCAGACAGGCCTGGATGAAGTGTTGAAGGAGCATATCCGTACCAACGGTATCAACTGGTTTACCATCGATCCAGAAACCAAATATCCTTTTGCTGAGTATCCTACAACCTGCAAGGTGGGATTCACCGTTTTTGCAGAGACAAATGAGGTACTTCAGAATAAAGGTATTACCAACTGGAAAGAGTTGGCAGCCAAGGCAAACGAGTGGTACAAGGATTGCGCTTCCTGGTACAGCTACTTGGAAGATCATCCAGAAATCAAGATCAGTACAGGTACCGACTATACCAATCAGTGGAATACATTGAACATGTTCCTCCGCTACCACATCCTGAAATATTCACTTTCTATGGATAAGTTGGTTTACTCATACAACGAGTTGGAATATGCAGATGTATATGAATATGTACGTACCTTATTGCCATACACCATGTTCAAGCTGACAGGTGTAAAGGAAAACGGTGCCGTCAGTTCAATCTGGATCAACCGTGTATTGAACAATCCTACATTGACCAGCACACCGGGTGCCAACTCAAAGGATGCATATCGAGCAGCAAATACACCTGTAGAAGATGGTATCCAAGTAGCTGGCGGTTCAGCACTCTCCCGCCAGGCTTCCAATGGCTGGATTCATCCTATCAATGGCATTCTACGCTACGAGAAAAAAGTACCAAACAATGTACTCAACGAGCGTATGCGTTTCGAGTTCATGTCATTGTTTGATGAAAGTATGACCAATCAGATCAGAGGTTATTCATATCAGGAGCTTTCTTCAAGATACGGTCGCAACGACCGCAAGATTGGTGCCATCCGTATCCCAGAAGGTTATTTTGAGAACATGGTTATCTACAACGGTGAGTCATCCCGTGTATATTATCTGACCAAGGACGAAGCAAAGACCGGTAACAACGGTTTTATCAAAGACTGGGATTGCTGGTTGGACTATCAGGGCGACGAGTTGTTCGTAAGAGGAGCCTACGACTTTGCCATCAAGTTGCCACCAGTTCCAAAAGACGGTACCTACGAATTGCGCTTCGGCTATGTAATCACCGGACACCGTACGATGGTACAGTTCTCTTTGGGTCACTCTTCAGACCGTTCCAAGATGACTACCTGCGATATTCCACTCGACCAGCGAGAGGGCATCGAGTCAACTACCATCGGCTGGACAGACCCAGACAAGGACGGCGACTTAGGTGCAGCGACCGACAAGTCAATGCATAACCGTGGATGGATGAGAGGTCCTAACTACTTCAGTAATTACAAGAAGGGAGCTGAGGGTACAGCCCGTACGAACATCAGCCGTCAGCCACATATTCGCCGTGTCGTAACCAAACAGTTCTTCAAACAAGGTGAGGACAACTGGTTCCGCTGCAAGACAGCCATGCCAGAGAATACAGAAGCTGAGTTTGAGCTTGACTACATCGAAATAGTTCCAGTAAGCGTGTATAACCACCCTACTCTGACAGAGGATGTATTCTAAAAAGTGAATGTATTCTAACAAGAAAACAAACATAGAAATACAAAAGATATGAAAGTAAAATATATAATAATGACAGCAGTAGCAGCTTTGGGTTTCCAGAGCTGCACCGACTGGGATGACCATTATGACGTAACTACTGACGGCTCCGGTGCATCAGACAAGACACTGTGGGAGCAAATCAGCAATAACCCAAAGCTCAGCAACTTTGCAGCACTGATGGAAAAGGTAGGTTACGACAAGGCTTTGTCCACCAACCAGAGCTACACCGTATGGGCACCAAGCAACGACGCTTTCGACTTTGAGAAATACAATGCCATGAGCGACAGCTTGCTGAAGGCAGAATTCCTCAACAACCATATCGCCCGCGGTTACCATAGAGCTACTGGTGAGATCAATGAGCGTGTCCACCTGCTCAACAAGAAGGTAATGGCATTCCAAGGCAATGGACGCTATACATTGGGCAATATCGCACTCGACAGCACAAACATGTTAGGCAAGAACGGTATCATACATCTGATGAGCAGTTACATGGACTTCCGCCCTAACTTCTATGAAGAGTTCCTGCGCAATGAGAACACAACCAGTCTTGCCCAGCTCTACAAGAGTGCCATGAAGCGCGAAATCGACAAGGAGAACAGTATCGAGGGTCCTATCAAGGATGGAGCAATGACCTATCTTGATACCGTATATGTAGAGAGCAACAAGATGTTCAACTACCTGAACTCCAAACTGACCACAGAGGACAGTACCTATACCATGATTGTTCCTACAGACAAGGCATGGGCAACTGCTTATGAAAAGGTGAAGTCCTACTATAAGTATCCGAAATCCATCAAGCCTTTCACCGTAAAGAACAACGATAAGACAGGCGTATTGGAATACAATCAGGCTGGTGCCGTAACCTTGGATGCAGATAGCTTGACAGAATTATATACTACAACATCTATCCTGAGACCACTGATTTACAGTCACACCATCAACCCTGCTTTCCAGAAGGGTGATATTCCTACTGGAGCTACCGACTCCATCAAGAGTACAACAGGCGACGTAATCTGCAACACCTTGAACTACAACAGTGAGAACAGCCGTTTGGTCTATGATGCCAAGGATCTGTTTGTGAATGCAGAGAAGAAAGTGATGAGCAACGGTAACGCATGGATTACAGATTCACTCCGCGTAAAGCCTTGGGACAGTTGGTGCCCTATCATCCACCTGAGAGCACAGAACGGTAATTTCCAGGCAGCAGTGGATAAAGTATCCATCAACCAGAACGTAGCAGTAAGCAGCGACAACAGAAACAAGAATGTAGAAGGATCCATGCACGCCAACCAATATTATGAGGTAACATCCAACCTGGGTGCAGTGCCAGAGGTTTACTTCTATATACCAGAAATGTGGTACACTCCATACGCCGTATATCTGACGATGGTACCTGCCAACATCACCAATGAAGAAGCAAAGGTAACCTCACAGAAGCTCCAGGTACGTTCGTTCCAGAACGATGCTGCGGGTGGAACACTGACCAGATTCTCTCCTGTACCATTGAAGAAAGACTTCAACGTTTCTTCCAACCAAGCATCAGTAGTATTCGACTATGGTACGAACGAGAAATCCAAGATTGTGAGCAAATTCATGGGTGTATTCAATCCATCATTCTGCTACCGTAACCTGAGCAACTTCACAGACCCTGCAGCATATCCAGTATTCAACATACGTAGTGGAGACCGTGCAGTCAAAAACCAGAGTGCTGTACTGCGCATCGCAGGTATCACCTTAGTTCCTATGGAAGCCGTGAAGTACTATCAGGCTCAGAAAGCATTGAACGGAGAAAGTGGTGAAGAATATAAAGATGAAATGCCAGAAATCTTCTGGGATCTCAATTCATACACCTATTAATAACACGAACTCAACAATTGAAGACAATGATAAATTTCAGAATATTGGCTATAATGGGCTTGATGGCAGTAGCTGCTGAAATCAATGCCCAAGAGACAACCGACAACGCCGAAAAGAGAGCGAAGGAAACGGTAAACAAAAAGCAGCCAAACTATCCGATGAAAGAGGTATCTGGTACCATCTACGATGCGGCTACAGGCAAGCCTCTTAGCGGTGTGCAGATCCAGGCACTTGGAAATGCACGCTATGCTGCCATGACCAACGAGGACGGTACCTTCACGATCAAGGTGCCTACCTTCACTACCTCGCTCTATCTGTTTACCTCACAATATGCAAGCCAGCAGGTATCTATCGCAGGTGTCAACAACATTCAGGCAAAGATGCTCAGCGACAAGTTCAACGAGATGTACACCAACGGTACGAAGTTGGGCAACGAGGCAAGCCTGAAAGCACAGGTAAGTACACAGACTTCCATAGAAGACCTCATCGGCGAGAAATTGGGTGCTGATGTACGCACCGTGAAGCGCTCAGGTGCTCCTGGCATCGGTTCTGCCATGTTTATCCGTGGTCTGAACTCCCTGAATGCCAACGCCCAGCCTCTCATCGTGTTGGATGGTGTGCCTATGGACATGCAATATGACGGCACTTCACTTCAGACAGGTATGTTCAACAACCAGTTGCTGAACATCAATCCTGCCGACATCGAGAAGGTTACCGTATTGAAGAATGGTACTGCCATCTATGGTGCCAAGGGCGCCAATGGTGTCATCGTACTGGAGACCCGCCGCGGTAGAACCATCGCTACACGTATCGATGCCAACATCGGTATGGGTGTCAACTTGGTGCCACGACTGCCAAATGTGATGGATGCAGACCAGTATATGAGCTACGCTACCGAAATGCTCAGTACCTATCCTAAGATTGACAAGTTCTTGGAAAAGGGTTCTCTCAACTTCCTGACCACAGATCCAAACAACTATTATTATAAGACATACCATAATAATACAGACTGGAGCAAGGAAGTATATGAGACTGCATTGAGCCAGAACTACAGCATCAACGTGATGGGTGGTGATGAGGTAGGTATGTACAACCTCTCACTCGGCTATACAGACGGACAGAGCACCGTGAAGAAGAATGGTTTCAACCGTGTGAACATCCGCTTCAACAGTGACCTGAGCATCATCAAGAATTTCTTCTCAACCCAGTTTGACATCGACTATGTCAAGTTGAGCCGTGATGTATTCGACGATGGAGCACCAAGCGATTTCAGCAAGGGTACCGTTACATCTCCTACCCTCCTTGCGCTGATCAAGGCTCCTATCCTGAATCCATACCTCTACAACAATACAACCCGCGAGTTGACCTCTACATTGGCAGATGCAGATGACTTCCTGACTCCATTGAATCAGAACCTCTCATTGGCAAACCCAACAGCCTTGTTGGAAAATGGTAGCGGCAACAACAAGAACCGTATGGAGAACTCTATGTTCCATATCCGTCTGGCTCCTAAGTTTGAATTCAAGGGTGGATGGACATTGAGAGAGAACATCAACTATACGCTGAACCGTAACTCCCAGCGTTACTATCGTCCAAAGGGCGGTGTTCCTACCTACTATGTAGAAGGTTTGGGTAGAGTTCAGACGCAGTCAGCTTCTATCTTCGCTAAGGAAGAAACCCTGATGAGTGATACCCGTCTGGACTTCACACGCCTCTTCGGTGCTCACTCACTCAAGGCAATGGGTGGTTTCAGATACCTCAGCTACAACTATGAGATGAACAACCCTACAGGTCAGTATAGTACAGCCGGTAATGACAAGTTGCCTAACGTATCCAACAGCATGGACTTCAAGGATGCCACAGGTAATGACTACAAGAATACCTCACTCACCTGGTATGCTCAGGCAGATTACAACTATCGCAACCGCTACTTTCTACAGGTAGCAGCCTCTATGGAGAGCAGCAGTACCTTCGGCAAGAAGGCTACAAGTCTGCGAATCGGTGATGTGGCATGGGGCTTCTTCCCAAGCATTCAGGCTGGTTGGGTAGTAACCAATGAGAACTGGGCTCCAAAGAACAAGAACTTCAACTACTTGCGCCTCAACGCTGGTTATGAAGTGACAGGAAATGACAATATCAACAACAAGGCTGCCCGCACATCCTTCGAAGTGTTGAAATTCCTGCACAACAATATTCCAGCCGTACAGCTCAACAATATCGGTAACGAGAACATCACTTACGAGAAGACCCGCCGCTTCTATACAGGTTTCGAGAGCCAGTGGCTGGAGAACCGTTTAGGTTTGGACTTCACCTTCTTCTTCAACCATACCACCAACCTTCTTACATTGAAGGACTTCACCACTCCTGTGGCAGGTGTGAAGAGTTACTGGAGCAACGAGGGTAGTCTGGACAACAAGGGTGTAGAGGTACACATCAACGGCAAGCCTATCGTCAGCCGCAAGTTCACTCTGGAATTAGGAGCAAGCATCGGTCATTATCTGAACGTAATCAAGTCGCTTCCTAACAACACAACCCTTGCCCTGAATGGTCAGGAGAATGCAGCAGTAGGCTACACATCCAGCATCTACGGCAACCAGAACATCGCAACACTCGTCAATCACAGTGCAGGCGTATTCTACGGTTACAAGACAGCAGGTGTATTCTCTACCGATGCAGAAGCAAAGGCAGCAGGCAAGGACGGCTATCTCTACCAGATAGATGAAACCGGAGCCAAGAGCTATTTCAAGGCAGGTGACATGCACTTCGTAGATCTCAATGGCGACGGCATCATCAATGAGAGCGACAAGACCATCATTGGTAATCCAAACCCTAAGTTGTATGGTAACTTCTTTGCTCACGCTACATGGGGCAACCTGACATTATCTGCCATCTTCGGTTACTCTATCGGCAATGATATCTACAACTATCAGCGCAGCATCCTCGAGGGTGGCAATAACTTCTACAACCAGACCAGCGCCATGACAGACCGTTGGAGAGTAGAAGGCCAGGTAACCAACATGCCTCGCATCTCTTATGGAGACGAGATGGGCAACTCACGCTTCAGCGACCGATGGATAGAGGATGGCAGCTACCTGAAGCTCCGCTCCCTCAATATCAACTACAAGATACCAGTCAACTCTTCATGGCTCCAGGGACTTCAGGTATGGGCAGAGGCAAACAACCTCTTCACCATCAGCAAGTATCTTGGCGGAGATCCAGAGATGTCTGTATCCAATGCAGTTCTTTACCAGGGCATTGACACAGGTTGCGTATCACAAGGTCGCACCTTCACTGTCGGCGTGAAGATCAACCTCTAATAAAAGTACAACAATCACAAAGCATAAAAAAATGATAAAAATTAAATATTTTATTGCAGCACTCATGGCTGCTATCACACTCAACTCATGCAGTGATATGTTCGATGATGGATCCAACCGCTACATCACCAATCCATCGCTTGATGAAAAAGTGGACTCCATGTTCTACATCAATGGTATATTGAAGGGTGTACAGCAGGCCATCGACCAGAATGTGCTTATCAACGAACTTCGTGGTGACTTATTGACCACCACGAAGGACGCTTCAACCGATTTGCAGAAACTGGCTTCTTTCGATTACTCCGGCACCAACAAGTACGATTCTGCATACGTTTACTACCGTATCATCAACAACTGCAACTACTACATTGCTCACCGTGATACCACGCTGATTACCGGTTCCAGTGAAGTTGCGATGAAGGAGTATGCAGAGGCCAAGGCTATCCGTGCATGGGCTTATCTCCAGTTGACCCACAACTACGGCAAGGTACCTTTCTATACCAAGCCGTTGACTGATATCGCCGGCATCGAGAATGCAGCAAGTTCTGAGAAGAAAGATATCTACGGAATTGCTGCTGAGTTGGCTCCAGACTTGGAGCAGTATGTAGATCTGCCAGTACCTAACTGGGGTAACTTCGAGGCAGGTACCAACGATGCAGGAAACAACAAGACTGTCAATACAGCGAAGATGATGATTCCTGTAAGATTGATCTTGGCAGACCTGTATCTGGAATCCGGCAACTATGCAAAGGCTGTTGAGCACTACTTCAACTACCTGAAGAAGAACAAAGAGACGGTCAACAACTATATGGCAAGACCGACCTACAGTCCTGATTACAATAGCTACCCTAATTCATTAAAGATGGGATACTACTGTACGGTTTCCAATACATCAGACTGGAAAGTCTGCTATATGAGCGACTTGGAAACTGATACTTACGTAGCAATGGCTACCAATAAGTTGCGTGGTGAGATTACAGCTTTGCCAGGTCTCTTCGGCTACAATTACTATACTTCATCAGATGGTACGGAAGTAAACGAGAAAATTTCTCTTGAACCAACCAATGCCTATCTGAATTTGAGCAACAGTCAGGACTTCTATTATGCAAATGGAAACGGTAACGGCAGTTCTGAATTCAATATCAAGAACCTGATTTTCGCTAAAGCCTCTATCGGTGATATGCGCTACCACAGTTCATACGAAAGAGTGAAGTTTAGTACACAGGTGGAATTGACTAAGGTCATCCTGAAGTATTACAATGCCAATATCACATTGTACCGAACAGCAGGTATCTATCTGAAGTTAGCTGAGGCTGTAAACCGTATGGGACATCCTGATGTAGCATTCGCCGTATTGAAGGATGGATGGAATCATACCTTGGAAGAGGACACCACCTATATGACCCAGGAAGGCATCAAGTTCCTCAAGACCACCTTGCCATTCCTGACACCAGAAAACCGTGTCGTCTTCGATGATGAAAGTGAAACCAACGGTGTTTCTTTTGGTAATCAGGGTATTCACGCTCGCGGTGCTGGCTTTACCATGGGCAATGGCTCGGGTTATCAGTTCCAGTATGAGATTGACAAGAAGTTGGCTCAATTGGGCCATGCTTATCCTGCTAATGCAACAGCAGAAGACAGTTTGAGAATCAACCAGGACTGTGTAGAAGACCTGCTCTGTGATGAAATGGCATTAGAGCTTGCTTGGGAAGGTTCCCGCTATGGCGACCTCTGCCGCATTGCACGCCACAAGAACACAGACAGCTATTGGGGCACCAACTACGGTTCACTCTGGCTTCGTGACAAGCTTGCATTCAAGAATCTCAGCATAGACCTCAGCAATCCGGAAAACTGGTTTATGCCATTCAAATAAAAGGCTCGGACATGAGTTATAAAACATCAAGTGGCCACACTTGATATAACAAGTTAGAAACGCTTTCTCGCCTGCGAGAAAGCGTTTCGTTTGTATAAAAGCGCCTCACCCTTCACCTCTGCCGCATAAACAACTGACACTCAGACGGTTACTCAAACAATTACTCATTTCCACCCTTCACCACCTTTCATCACCCTTCGTCTTGTAAAAAATTTCGCCATTCTTCACCACCCGTTATTTATTTTAGCATCTTCCGGCTTTCCATGAAAAGTGAAGCTGACTTCTATGAAGAGTGAAGTAGGCTTCTATGAAGAGTGAAGTAAGCTTCTATTAAGAGTGAAGCAGGCTTCTATGAAGACTGAGCGCAGGCTTCTATTAAGGCAGAAATAACATTCAGATGACAGACGGTGAAGGGTGAAGATGGGTGGTGAAGGGTGAATTTTTGCCCTTCACCTACAGAACCCCAGTGTTTATGGGGGGCAGGCGAAAAGATGAAGGGTGAAGGGTAAATGCCTATACGAGTTGAAGAAAAAGGACTAAGATAGAAAAAAAACTTGCCTATGGCGCAAAAGTGCCCTTACTGAGGGCACATTATTGCCATAGGCAAGCACACGATCTGAATACAACTTATTTAACTAAATATCTCTTTCCATTGACCAATATGATTGTACCAGGAGAGACTGCATCCTTGTGGATGCGCTGGCCAGATAAAGTATAGACTATCTTGTCGTTTATACCTTTCACAGAGTCTGATGAAACCTCCCTGATAGCAGTAGGCGTTTCTTTGACATGGAGCACAACAGGCTTCCAGGTATCCAGACGACCATCCCCATCAGCATCAACAAGTCCCGTCGTTCCATTAGGAACAAACAGATGAACTTCCTCAGCCTGTTTTTCACTGACAGGATCCGCAACCGTACCAGCACCCTTGATTACCTTAAAGGTAATTTTCTCCTGAGGCGTATCCCCAAAGATAGCCATGATGGCCACGTGATGCAGATTGCCTGCTTTCTGCGGAAAAGGTTCAGGACACTGATTGCCCACAACATTGCCCTTCGAATCAAAAGCCACAATCTCACAATCTTCCAAGAGAACATCATTCCACATCACCTGACAGTACAAGAAAGAATTGGTATTGTATATGCGATGTTCCCGCTCATAACGGTCAAGATATTGGATTTGGCGCCAGCCGCTCTCCTTCTCCCAACCAATCTGACCAAATTTCTTATATCCGTCAGACTTTCGATAAGTACCATCCTCACAAGCCTCAGACTTGGAAGAATACTTGTCGTGAATGTCGGTCTGTGCGGACATTCCCTGTGCCGCACAAACCAGACATAATATTAAAAAGAATTTTCTCATAAATCTTACTTGTTAAGATGAACGAATTTCTTGTTACCACGAATGACAACAGTCTCGATAGCATGCTTAGCCACACGCCTACCGTTCAAGTCATACGTTGCTTCTGAACTATCCTCATCCGTCTTGACAGAGCCAATACCCGTGGTAGAAGCCAAGTCGATGACGAGAGGTTGATCAAGACTGCCCACGATAGCATCGTCACGATAGAACATGGTTCCAGGAATCACCTGTTCCATTCCATCCACGCTGACGATGAAGCGCAAGTTAGCACCACTGTTCTCACCAGCAATCGTGATGAAATAAAGATCAGCATGAGCCTCATCAGTCAAGGCACGAAGTTCACCATCACCATCAATCACTCTGACGACGGCATCCGAACGGACAGCACCATGCTTATCTACCACACGGGCAATGACGTTCATATTGCCTTGATGCATCTGGGCAATCTCAGTTTTCTCATTCACTGCATCATCTCCACCCAGTCTCATGCTCTTAGCCATAGAGGTTTCCCTGGCAGCAGAAGAAGTTGCAGATGGATAATGGAAAGTCTGCTGCTGATTACGAGTAGAATAATACAAGTAACCCTCGCCCGACTTCAAAGCCTCCAAAGAGCCTACCCATTCACTACTGTTCCAAGAAGCAAAAGCAGTCTGACTCTTGACAACATCACCTTCCTGAGGTTCGAGATCAGCAAACGCATTGCCGATAGAAACGTATCCAGGAGCCTTATAGCCAATCCAGTTCCAATTAGGTTTGATGACAACAGGATCGTTGGCAACATCAATAGCATCACCGACAACAGACAGAGATACAGGCGCATTGCCCTGGATTTTGTACATCTCGCCAGCTACCACCTCGTTGATGGAATTGCTGGTAGGAGTCCACTGTCCATTTTCACTGATCATATAGTTCACCTGATTCTTGATGCCAGCGAGAAGTTCATCAGCACTGCCATTATCAGGATTCACATAGAAGCTGCTCCATTGCCATCCCTTCTTGAGATTCAGAATCTGCTCTACCTTTTCCTGGGCATTCCAAACGTTAGGTGAAGAGATGGTACCAACGATATTGTCGGTCACAAACATGTTCGCCTTGTCCATGCTCACCTCTACCATCGGAAGAACTCTACCCGTCTTAGCCTCAAATACCTTATAGGTCAAGTCCTTGCCGTTGTCCTCAGCATTACCATATACATTCATGAGCACATAGTAAGCATCATAGCGAGAGAAGTAAGCAGGCTTAGCCACACCCACACATCTGTCACCTCGGAAGGCAGCCACGATGTCATTCACGTCTTGCGACATCTCACCATTGATTTCAAGCTGACCATTGACATTCATCGTAAATTCGTAATCTGCAGAATTTACGCTCCAGTCTGGAGCCACACTCGTACTGTTCACCTTGATAACCATAGGTTCTGGTACGCCCAAGTTACCAGTCAGGTAAATCGTAGCCTCCTGACTGCCGATGGCAAGAGCAGGATCAACCGCAAAGGTCAACTTCTTGCTGGAGAGCGCAGGCAGATAGCCCGTTTCATTCTCCAGAGTGAGCCAAGATGGCAAACCGCTTATAGTCCAAGACTCTGTAGTACCACTATTATTATTGATTTCAGCCTCGATACTCACTTTTTCTGTACCATGCTTCACGGTCTCTACTTCATCCTGTTTCCATACCAATTGGTTTTGACGAACATAGACATCCCATGTCACATTCTCAGAATAGTTGTTGTGACTGTCACGTACATTCTTGACCGTTACAGTCAGCGTGCATCCCTCGATACGTTGTGGTTGCTCTGTGAGATTTACCAGAATCTTACGCTCGCTTGCCACATATTCGAAGCTTACATTCTGCTTATCAGGTACAGACTTCAATGCCGGTACATTATCAGAAGTTGGCGCAAGAGTTACAGGCACATTGATAGGCTTAACTGCCCCAGATTGTGTAGCACTCTGGTCAGAGAGCGTTGCTAAGATGATAGGCGCATTACCTTCATCAAGTCCACCCTCCTCGAAAGGATAGTAAGCTATCAAGCCATCACTTGCCTTATTGACACGGGCATACATATTGTTCTTGATGACATCACCCATGCGGCGGCCCTTCCAGATACGGATTTCATCTATCGCACCCTTCAGCATATCCGTAGCCTGAGCACCATCATACTTACCACCCAAGAGCAACTTACTTGTCTGGATGGCAGGAAGAACAGAAGCCATCATCTGCTTCTTAGCCACACCATCGAGATAAACCGTAGCAGAACCAGATGTACTCTTCAGCACATTGACAGCTACATGGTGCCACTGGTTGTCAGTCACCTTGTCAGAACCGATTGCATAATCAGCACCATTCACATTCATCTTGAGCAAACCAGCCTCATCAACAAATATGTCGAACTTATCCTTGTTATTGAATCCGAAGACATTCGCCTTACCATTCTGTTTTTCCTCAGCACGGAACCAGAATTCAGCCAAATAGCTTTCCTCATGGGTTGTGGCAATCTTGGAAGCATCCACAGCCACAACGGTCTTTCCGTCCAAGGCAAGTGCATAATTCTTGCTTGCTAAATACCAGGCTGTAGCAGAAGGCAAAACGAGATTACGACTGCGAGCATAGTCGGTAGCCAAACCACCATGACCTTCATCCAGTCGCCAATAGCCCATCAAGCCATCGCTATAACGGGTCTTCCGCTCGTACATTTCATTCTGAGCTTCACTCCAAGGACGAGCCTGATTCCAAAGACTGACATCATGTATCTGACCTTGCATCTTCTCACCCAATGTGACAGGACCATTGCCTTTGTACTCACCAACCTTTAAATTGTTGAACAAGACAACATCAAAGGCATCATAAGCATAATTGGCATTGAAGGTCTGCTTCTCTGCATCATAACTGAAGCTGACAAACTGCCAGGTATTCTTCATGAAAGCATTGTCGCTGGTAAATTTCTGTCCATTGACATCAACTACCATCTTGTCATCATCAGCCACGCTCACGGTCATTCTGCCAGCCTTCGTGCCATGTGAGAATACCTCACCCTTGGCAGAATAACGCATCCACATATTGACGGCAAACGACTTATTGCTTAAATTGAAGTTGGCATTGGTCTTGGCACCTTCGCCACCTGTCAGATTCAGTGCCACATCATGAGCCACCTGTGCATCATTCAATTCTCCCTGGATAGAGAAGTTGTCAGCCTTGCTCATCGCACCAGAACGAATATCCTCGTTGAAAGTCAAGGAGATTTCGCTGTCAGCGGTAAGTACGCCATTAGATGGATTAGGATTGCTAATCACCTGTGGGCGAGCCATATCCTTATAGAAGGAAATGACCTCAGAAGACTTCGTCACCTCTTCACCACCGAAGTTGCTCACCGTAATGGTACGGATATTCCATTGTCCATCAGGATAAGTATCATTGTTTGCCATACTGAAGACATAATTGAATGTACCTTCATCAGGCAACAAGCCCTTGTTCTTATCAGCAGCCGCTTCCTTCTCGCTGACTACCCACTCTTTCACGGTAAGCCACTGCGGATTGCCCTGCTGCTGTACCTGCAGGCGAACACTCTTCATACCACGAGCATTCTTATCATAATTGCTGATGGTAAGATGCATCGAAGTACCAGTCTCCAAATTGATGGCACTCTCAGCTGACTTCAGAGAGACATCACTGCTCGTCTGCTGGAAGTAGGCACTGAGTTTCAAGATTTCCTCGATATTGCTATCACAGGTGCTTGACATACGAAGCTGCAAATCCTTATAATCATAAATGTCAGGATTGGTCTGTGAAATCTGCAAAGTCTTGGTTACAGTCTCACCTGCTGGTACGAGAATTGTACGACCAGCGGTCACATCCTTACCGTCCATCTTGACAGCAGCACCATTTGGATTGGAAGAATCGACCACATTCAAGTTGAAGTAACTGTCGATATCAGCCTCACTGGTATTCTGCAAGTAGATGGTAAATGTAGCAGGTTTGCCACTTGGTACACCTGTCACAGAAGTTTCCTTGGCACTGAGATGAGGCTGCTCCACCTGAGCAGTCTTTGTCTGGATGGTAGTACCCGGTCTGTAATACTTGGTCTTCACCTCATCCTCGTATGGGCAACTGGTTTGTCCGGCACGAGTATAGAAGATAGGTCCAAATCCATCAGGAGCATCGATGACATCAATAGAAAGTGCATCGGCATCACCAGTCTCTACAAGCGAGAAGCCCACTTCACGAGAAGACTCCTCGGTGCTGCCATCACTTGTTGTCGCGCCACCTCCCTTTTCATCGTTTGTCAAAACCTCAACACCATTTCCATCAAATGCAAATCCAAGTTTTCCACTACCTACAATCAGCAGCGAAGTCTTGCTTTCCACGGTGAAATCCTTACTGTTCACCGATTGGGTAGAACTGGACACACTTGAACCGGCATCAAAAGAATAGTTCGTACGCTTGTACTCAGCATTCTCGATGGCAGTCACCTTTGCCTTCTCATTGTTGGCCAAAACCTGTGTCCATGCAGAAATCTGCGCATTATACCAGGCGATGGTATCGCTTGCCACATAGTCGTCCTTCAATTGAGAACCATTGTATGCACTCTTTGGCAAGACCATCTTATAAGACTCACCGCTAAGTTCACCAGACTTGGAAGCCTTGGCTCCCCAAACTTTCTTATCACTATTGTTGGAGCCTAATCTGGAATCAGTATTAGACAACTTGGTGATATAAACTGGCTTGTCTGTGTTATTGACATAGCCATCATAGCTGTTCACATGTACCAAGCAAGAGTTACGCAACTTCTTGAAGTTTGGCAGCAGTACGTTCTCCACATAGTTCTGAGTATAGGAGAACTCAGTACCATAACGAGTACCCACGCTCATCACATCGCGTTTCTCCAGTGCTGGCACACTATTAGCATCAGCCGCATAGATACCTACCTGTCGGGCATTGCCGAAATTGTAGTTCACAGAAGAACCGATGAAGACGTCCCCCTGATCGCCTACATACTCCGGCTGATCGCTGGTAGAGATACGCTTGGTAGTGGTAATGGTCTGAACAGTGGTATTTCCCATTCTCACCTCTTCGTCAATCTTGACTCCCACTTCCAACTCGTTCTTCACTTCTATTTTGGTATCTTTAGTTACCAGAGCACCCATACCTGCCGTACCGGTTGTAATGGTAGTTTCGCAACCCATGCTTGCCTTGACGCTCGTCTCATTGGCATATTTTATAGTTCCACCACGCATCTTGGTGGTAGAGAAGGACTGTCCTTCCTCAACATAAGCATTTGATCCGGAGCCAGCTGGGTCACGAAGAATCATAATCACCTCGTCAGGACCAGAGGTCACGAAGTTGCTGCCCGAAGTCAACTGTCCCAAGACAATGCCCTGGAATCCGTTGCCACTCCAGTTCTTCTCCACACCATCTATAGGATAGCTCATCGTGAGCGTACGGGTGTAAGGAGTCAGGATATTAGGAGAACCGGCTTGCCAAAAGTAGGTTCCATGACCTAAAGAGTCGAGCTCGATTTCAGTCTGAGAAGACTCATATACCTCACCGTCCTTGTCACCAGTGACATAGACAGAAGTACCAAATCCCATCTGGTTGGTGATGTTCACCGTATTGTTTGCCAATGGCACCTTTGACTCCTTGACAGGAGCATCTGCGTCATGGTTGTAATACTTTTCATACAAACTCAGGTCGAACTCGTAGTTGCCTCTCTGAACGAAGACAGGATAACCGAAGGTATAGGCATCCTCATTTGCAGTCTTTGGCAGAGTAAACGTTTTCTCCTTATTATATAGTTCTATCAATCTCTTGGTGCCATCTTCAGCAACCAGCTCATAGGTTGGTTCACCAAAGGCACCTTCAGCCTCTACATTCTTCTGTACCACATCCAGGATAGCCGGACTGCGGTAACTCTTCTTCAGCGATGCTACATATTCAAACTTCTTATAGCCATCCTCTACTTCGATAGAATCGACAGATGTATTCTGTGGATCAGTAGCATTGATGATTTCAGCCGTATTCCAACTGATATCGCTGTTGCTGTCAATCTTAATTCCTGTCACAGTATATTGAAGCGGTGGAACCATAGCAGCAAACTCACCGGTCTTAGGGTCGGTCTTGATGGTAATGATACGTGCCTTATCGGCAGAACCGGAACCCACAGTAGTAGTTGAGTTACAAACAGCATCAGCAGGAACAGCAAATACTCTATCGGTCTTTGCCGTCACATATTCATAAGCCTGTCCATTCTTTTCCAGACTTACATTCATACTATAAGTATCAGAAGCCTTCAGGGTCAATGTAGCCTGACCAATGTTGTTGACAGACTGTCCCAAACCAAGCGGTTTTTCATTCTCTACCGCACCACCCGTCACACGACCTACGATAGGTACAAGCGTGGTGTCGTAGAAAATAATATTAGGCATCGGCTTAGTAAACTCGAATGTCTCCATCTTATTAGCATCCTCATTCTGGGTAGGATAATATCCCATACCCTTATACGACTTGCCATCTGCATTGCAGAACTCATGACCGAGCTTGCTGGCACTGATATAGTGATAGCCGATAGGCACGCTGATGGTATATTCACCCTTTTCGTTGGTTTGGATAAACTCACCATCCTTGGTGCAAGACACACCATCCACGGCAAACTGCACACCCTCTACAGGGATTGTAGTACCTTGATAATATACGACACCGCTGACAGAGAATGAACTGACATCCTGGAAGTCAACACCATTGTGAACAAGCGACTGTGCACTAACAAAGCGGTTTGCCTTGGCAGCAGAGAACTCATGTCCGCCCATGGAAGGACGGATAGTATAGCTGGTACCATCGCCAGAGAAAGGCACGCCACTGATGGTGTAGTTACCATTCACATCAGTAATAGCCGACAAGGACAACTGATTCTCAGAAGGCACCTCGTCTGTAACGGTCATATTGCTGATGATACCATGGTTACCATTAGAGACACCACCCGTCTTCGAGTAGTCATAAGCTATGGTTTGATTAGTAATACCCTCATCAAACTTATAATACAAGTAGAGACCATCTTCACTGCCCGACAGCGTGTGATTATAGTTCTTCTTGATTTGGTCGTCTGTCAATTCCTTTGTCCAGAAGCGACATTCGTCGATGACACCAGAATAAGTTTGGTTATCACCTCTGCTATCTCCATACCAAAGTCCAGATTCAGGCAAGTAATCCCTATTTGCAGACAAAATGGCATCAACCATCTTATATGCACTTGGATCTGAAATCTGCACCTTGGCACTTTGGATTTTTCCGTTTTCCCCTATAACACGCACTGTATATGTCGCATTTCCATCGAAAGAAACAGATGCATTATAGAACTTGCTCTCCGCTATTGTAATTTTCTTGTCCAAATAACGGCGGTCAAGCTCTATATTGTTATTTTTAAGATAAGATAGTCCTATACTGAGATCACCTGTAGGTCCAACTGCAAAATAGAAAAAATTGGTAGCGAAGACGTGCATACCATTTTCCGGGAATTGGTCTATCTTGATATACGTCTGTGCAGTCCATGGATTACCGAACAAAGATGCCATCGTCTCTTTAGGCTTGGCAATACCCACCTGACAGGTCACATCTTTGGTAGTGCTGAGCGCATGGAATGCCGTCAGTTTTTCTCCATCAGCATTATTTGCTTCCGCTATCACTTTCACACCTTCCACTGCCGTGCCTGTATCATAAGATATACGACCGCTGACAACTCCCGTAGCAAGAGCAAAACCATCCGTTTCTTGTGATGCACCAGGACTAATAGTTCCTGTTTCCTTACACTTGCGATAACATTCCACCTCATACTGGTAGTAAGAGCCTGGTTGAGCAGAATTATCCTCGTATGTATAAGTCTCAGCCACACCAGAAGTAGTATATATATTTTGATATTCCGCATCGCTTCCTAAGAGGCGACGGCGCACATTGAAATAGGTCAAGTCTGTACCTACTTGCTTGACATCCCAGTTGACACGCACTGTACCGCTGTAAGCTCCACGGCTTGCATTGACACTAGTCACCTCAGAGTTTCCATCAATACCACCATCACATATGTTACTTGTGAAAGTTGTTTCTTGTGCTGCAACTTTCATCATATATTGGTATTTCACGCAAGCATTGGCAATTTTGGTATCATCAAAGGAATGACTTGTGACGTTCTTGTCACTAATAGTTGTCTCATGGAAGACTTCTCCCCAATCCGTAGTACCTTTTGCACGGCGATAAACCAGAAGTTTATAAGGGTTAGAAGACGTAGCATTTTCGAAAGGATAGAAACTACAAGTCACTGTAATTTTATTATCCAAATTATTCGATGCCAATATAGACTTCAGAGGGTTGCTCGTTGATATAGACGTATAAGTACTCTTATACAAATTGGTAGCATCCTCTGGCTTCATTATGGAAGTATTCCATTCATTCGGTTGGAATGCCACATAATAATAATAAGTAGTATTGTAGTCCTTAGTATCCTCATCTGTATATGATACCTGCTTGTCAATATATGCCAATTCCTTCAATTTTTCATAAGTGCTCGAACCACTCTTCCTGCGGAAAACCACCCACTTACCCTCTTTTGTAACATGACTAGGATCAGCAATTTCCGGTGTCCAAGAGAGGATCACATTCTTTGTCCAGGAATTGGTAGAAGTAGAAATCGACTTTGGACGTGGATATCCATTGACCCAATGGTCCCTCTCATAACTTCTATTAAAATAGACATTGTTCTCTATATAATTGCTTCCGTTAAGAGGATATGACCTATAATTGGGCGCAAAACGAGTGATAAAAGGATGCAGGCAATGAGCCTCAAAATTGTCAAGTTTCATTGTCACATAAGCCGAAGTTGCAGATTCTGTACAATCCACAAAATCCGTTTTTACCTTCTTGGGAGTAGAATTGAGATTATCCCAATAAGTTTCAATCTTGATCGGTGCGCTTGGCCAATTTACGTTTCCCTCATATTTCTTCGAGAAACGATAAGCATACCTTAAAGTACCCGATTTATCTTTACCTCCACAGTTATTATATTTTTCTTGTAGCAAATTCGTGGAATAAGCCTGAACTACCCCATTGGCAGTACGCTTAAAATCAATGTCAGGCCAAGACATCGAAGGGAAGTTGAATGTTCCGACTTTGACTTTTAGGTCATTACTGGTAGAGTTGTCCTTATATCTCCACTTTCCTCGAATCGTAATCTCATTTGAATTATTGTAAATCCAACGTTCCAGAATAAGATCAACTGTAGTACCCATCCATTTGCCTTCTGTATTTCGAATGTTACTGAGAGCGACCGTGCCTCTATAGCCATTTTTGGAAAAAGATTTTGGAGTACCAACTACCCAGTTATAATTTTTCTTCTTCAGGTTATCTTCGTTGTTACGACTACCCGAAATAAGATCCATACTGTTTTAAGATTGATAACATCTTTACCGTTCACCTGGAGCCACACCTCATCATCGTATGCACCATTATCTCCATCCCAACAGAAAAAGTTGAAATTGAAATAAACGTGCAACGTTCCTGGAAAATTTTGTCCATGCACATCATACAGCCAAGGCGTTTGCGCCTTGGCTGTTGAACCCACAAACTGTAATATTACCAATAGCAGCAGGCTCAATGCCCAATGCCGCATAGCCCAAGCTCTTCTTGGAGGAGCCAGGGCATCTCTTTTCATTTGTTGTAGAAAATGCTTCATAAAAACTATTATTAGAATTAATATATATCGAAGAACTTTATCATTCACTCTTGCCTATATCAAAGAACATGACCATTCACTCTTACTGGAATTCAAATTCAGACTGGAATCAAACACTCTTTTACTGTAATTTAAAAACGCTGTCTGGAATCATTAACAAATTCAATCAATAGGTTTGGTTGACAAATTTAGAGAAAAAAACGAAAAAAGGTGTTGCATTCCTCAACAAAATAGTTGCATTCCTATAATTTAGGTGTTGCATTCCTATGAATGCAACTATATTTTCGACGAAAAGGGGACATATTCCTGATCATCTGCCCAATACTTCCCGATGACTTTCATTAAAACTTTTAAGGAAATTCCTTGTAGTTTTAAAAAATAAAAGGTGTATCCCATTTGCTGAGATACACCTTATTATATATATATTCGAAATGATATATTCGAATCGGATAATGATTAATCCATCATTTTCTGAAGATGATTAATCATTGTTGTGATCCAAAGAATCGTTGAAATCCTTAGGAGCCTGCTCATCATTACGATGCTCATAACGGCGTGGCTGACGAGCTGGACGCTCACCACGACCCTCATGACGGTCATCACGACGAGGGCGACGCTCACCACGCTCTGGACGTGGACGACGCTCACGCTCGACATAACCCTCTGGCTTCTCCATCAACACACGGTGAGAGAGCTTGTACTTGCCAGTCTTAGGATCAATCTCCATCAACTTCA
>OHAY01000439.1_pt1 | contig 43358 bp, 62 predicted proteins | sample 1577191 | NCBI WGS metagenome assembly OHAY01 (sample SAMEA3541504, study PRJEB24748) | human gut metagenome | biome: human gut; feature: human-associated habitat; material: faeces | place: China | collected 2012 | reverse complement strand
AGATAGCCGCCGCCTCCGCCGCTTCCGCCCGCCGGGTTTCCGGACTGCCGAATGCAGGCGCTCGACCCGCCGCCGCCCACGCAGCCCACGTCTACGCCCGCTTTCGCATACTCAAAGGTCAGCGTGCCGGAGGTCGTCAGAAAGATGTACCAGTAGGTGTCGTCGCTTCCCGTGGAGCATTGCCCCGTGTAGCTGAATTTCGGAATTTTCTTTGCCATTCTCTCACCCCGTCACGTCGTCGTGATGTAAAGCACGGTGCCGCTCAGGGTAAACGTCACCCCCGCCGGGCCTTTTGGCCCTTGCGGCCCGGTTGCGCCAGTCGCGCCTTTGTCGCCCTGGTCCCCTTTGTCCCCCTTGTCGCCCTTCGGCCCGCGCTCAAGCCCCAGCGTCAGCACCTTCTTTGTCCCGTCATCGGTCAGCGTCGCCGTGCTTCCGCTCCCGTAGTTGCGTGTCGCGGCCTGCACCGTCATCTTCGATAGGTGATCCGTCTGCGTGTTCGCCGCCTTCGTCGCCTCCAGCGCGTTCTCCGCCGCCGCGTTCGTCTCCGAAATCGCCGTGTTCATCTTCGAGAGCGTCAGATTGATTTCCGCCACCAGCGCGTCCCACGCGTTCCCCTGGCTCGGCGTGACCTGAGACCCCGGCGCAGGGCGGCTGATCGGGGTGAAACTCCCCTCGTAGCAGGTCTTCGCCCGCACTTCGTCCTCCGTCGCGCCGTAGCTCACATAGACAAAGACCTTGACCGCGCTGCTTCTGGTCAGATACGCGTCCGGAATCTCCGCTTCCCAGCAGCCCGTCTGCGCATCGAAAGCCGCCAGCCGCGTTTCCGTCTGGCTGTCCCCGATGTAGCCGTATTGCGCCTGCACCGTCACCGCATCGCCGACCAGAAAATCGTCCATTTCCGCCAATTCTTCCGGCGTGGGCAGCCCGTGCATCCGCAGCCGTTGGCCCGTGTCATATTGATAAATTCCGCCGATTGCCGCGCTCTTGTGCGTGGCCTGCTCAAAACTCGCTTCAATCATCGTGAACCCTCCTTACTTTTGCTTTTTGATGGTCGTGCCGCCGCTCCACGCCTTGAACATGCCCGTCAACAGGCTTTCGCCAGTGACCCATTTTTCCCGATATTTTGCAAACTCCTGATTCACATTCAGCGCCAGTTCGCACATTTTCGCTCGAATACGGCTGCTTTTCTCGTACTTCTCGTCGTCTGTCAAATCCGTGCGTGCGTTGATGGCTTTGATTTTTTCATACCCCTCGCTGATCGTCTGCTTGGCTTCGTACAACATGCCGCCGCTGTGTGTCATGTCGTAAGCCTCATCGTATGCCCGTTTGGCTTGTCTTGGCGTCAGATCGCCGCGCAACATGTTGAATTCACGTCCGTTGTCACCTGCTTTAACCACCGTCGTCAGGAATGTATTAGCGTTGTAGACCTCGCTGACAACATCATTGCTCTTGAGCGGGTCACTTGTCAGCATCTTTTGGGCGTATGCCGTAAATGCCGTTACAGGGCTGTCGCCGCCCAGTGTCGGGATGGCAACCTGTCCCGCGAATCCCGTGTATTGCTGTGCCATATATTGCAGCATCATCGGGCTGATCTCCGCGCCAGAAAACGAATGAATAAGGCGAGACAATTTGATGAACGTGTCCGGAGTATCCTCCGTATACTGCGTTGTCGCGTCCCAGCTCTCCATGTAGCTAGGCACGATGCGGCTGCCATACCAATTTTTGTTGGTCTGCGTCGCGAGTATAGGATCAATAATCGTGCTTCCGACAGGATTAAGGCTGTCTACCATCGTCGCAAACGTCGTCGCCATGTCGATGGTGAATTCGTCCCCCTTGCCGGCCTCCAGCGCGTTGAACACCATCGCGTGCGTAAAGTAATCAAGGGGATTCTGGTCGATGGGGATACGGATGAGCGGCGCGTCTCCGAACACGTCCGGCGCGAAATTGGGAATGAAGAAATGCCCATTTTTCAGATCATCGCTCAAAAACGCAAATTGCTCTTTGTCCTCGTCGTCAAGGAATTTGGCTCTCAGTCCGGCGCATACCGCCGTAAACAGTCCCGTGTTGACGACCGAGCGCATGACGCGGCTGACCACTTGCCCGCGCTCCTGCGCGGTAAACTGCCGCCCTGTGCGGTATACGCCTTGCAAACTCGCATTCATAAACGGAACGACGTTGCGGATGCCGCGTCCGATGCTGCTTGCGCCCTTTCTGCCAAAATCGACCGTGCTTTCCTGACTGGCTCGGTAGGCTTCCGCTCGTCCCTCAGCCGTCGTCAGATCGTGCTTACCATAGAGATATTCGGCTACGCGGGTCGTTTTCTCGATAAACTCGTTCGGCTTTTGCAGGGTTGCGTATTCCCAGAGTTTTTTTCCTGCCCATTTCGCTGTACCCGCAAGCGTACTCGTATCATAGTTTTTAAAGTATTCCATGTTCAGCGGCGTCCATTTGCCGTCGCTTGTGTGGAATAGCCTTTCCGTTGTATACAACGTGTGCCGCAGGTCTTTAATGCCCTTTTGGGTTGTATCAATGCGCCCGTCGTTTCCGCCCAGCGCGTCATAGCCCTTTACCGCCTCATCTCCGCTTGCGATTCTGTATGCGGTCATCAGCCATTTCGCCGCGCCGTCCAGATAATTCTTTGCCCATGTGCCGTAGTTGACGCCGTTCTGGAAGTCTCTCGCGAAATTGCGCAGACCAAACACCGAGTTCGCGCCCGTCGTCAGGAACGTCATGGCGCGTGTGCCGCGTCCGATAAAGTCCGTAACCTGCTTTCCGCCGTCCGGCGTGTTCGCCATCATCCTGAAAAACGGCTCGTTGAGGATTTCGATTTTGCTCGTGCTTCCGTCGTCATGCCATACCGTGATGACGTTCTGCCCGTCCGCGCTGCTCTCATCGGCATTGGCACGAATCAAATCACCGAATTCCCCGTTCAGCGGGTCAAATTGCGCCGTCTTGTCCGGCTTTGCATCGGTTTCGATTTTGTGCGCGATTTCACCGAGTCCCTCGTGGGTGTCCAACAGCATTTCGAGCTTTTGCGCCGCCTGATTGGTCATGTCCTGCCGCACAATCCGCCCGACCATCTCAAGCATGCTGTCCATCGGGTTCAGGATCAGCTCGGTGCTTCCCTTCGCCTGACGAACGGAGAATCCGGCTTTTTTTGCCTGCTCAAGCGAAAAATCGCCGTCCTTGATGCGATATGTAGGCGCATAATAAGGGTAGATGCTTTGAAAATATTTCCATCCCGCTTCATCCAGTCTGCCGCTTGATACAAGATACTCGTGCGTAAAGGCGTTCCACGTTTTGAGCAGACTATCGACCGTCTTTGCGTATTCCGGATGCGTTTTATCCTTTTCCGCGATAAACGCCCGCCGTTCCGCGTTTGACGCAAACCCGTCGTCAAATACAGGCTTGTTTTGCTTGTCCCTGTCGATACTGTCCTTGACAAGCCAATACAGCTCAAAATCCTTGTAATCCTTGCCTTTCAGTCCGCCGTCCTTGATTGCGTCCGCAAAGCTGCCGCCGATAATCGTGCTGCCGTCTCTTGCTACAAGCCCGTCGCCGATGATATACAGCGCGCGCTCATCTGCCTTATTCCGCAATAGCACCGCGTCTCTCAGATTCTCTGAAAATGCTACGGTACTTTCGCCAGTCTCCGCCCTGATTTTCGCATTGATCAGTTCCGCCGGGGCGGACGAATCGACAAACTCATATGTGAGCCGCATCATCTTTTCCTTGAGCGTTTCCTTTTCCTTCGCGTTTGTGCGGTCTACGACCATACTTTGCAGCCGATCCTGTGTGCTCTGATTCAGCCATTTGCGGATGTCGTTTTTGTAGATATCGAACGCCTTGTCATATCCGCTCTGCCGCATCTGGTAATCAAACGTGTCGGTAAACGCATCGCCCGCGAATCTTCTGCCCTGCTCGTCGCTCAGCACACGCCGCCAGACGTATTCCGCCATCGCCTCTCCTGCCATCTCCGCATCCGTATAGTTTTTCGCCCACGACGCGTTTTCGGCTTTCAGCGCGGCGACCATTTCCGGCGTTCCGGCAAGTCCGAGCTTTTCGCTCAGCGCGTGACCGATCTCATGGATGACCACATCCACCCGCGACGCGCTCCTTGCGTCAACGCCCGCGTAACCCACACGGCTTTGGTAATATCCGCTCGCCCCATCCGGCACACGGCTGTCTCCCAGCTTGATTCCAACGCCAAGAGCTTTGGCAAATCGCTTTGTCGCGGAATAGATATTCTCGCCGTAATTGCTTCCGGTCGGCTTGCTCTTCCCTTCCGCCTGTTCGACCTCAACCCCACGGTACGTCCGTTTCTGTTCGCCTCCTGCGTTCTTGCCGACATCGCCCTCCATGACGCCCTTTGCCGCCCGGCGGATCTGCGCCCGATCCTGAGGTTTCTCAACCGGGGTTCTCATGTCGCGGTAGGCCTTTCGTCTCGCCATCATCGCGTTCATGATATCTTCTTCCGGATGCAGGCTGGCTTCGTTCATGTAGCCGCCGCTTTGCTGTGCCAGCTCGACATAAAAATGTCCGTCAAGCGGCGCCGCGCCGCGCGCGTTCTCGGTCAGGTTCATGGCGTATGCCCGGTTGACCTGCGGAAGCGACTTAAACCCGGTCATACGGAGGATTTCACTCTTCTGAGCGGGATTGACATAGACCTTTTTCGTTCTCAAATCGTTGGCGACAGGGGTCAGCGCGTCATATGTTCTTTGAGCGTTCACCTTGTCCATGCTTTGAGTCAGATAGGCGTTCATATCAGCCGCCGCGTTGGCCTCGTCTCTGGCTTTGGCGTTATCCGTTTCAAGGCTCAGCTCTCCAAGCTGATTCATAACGTTGTCGATTTCAGATGCAAACACATTCAGTGCGTCGTCGCTCAATCCGGAAAGACCCTCGCTTGCCTGTTCCTGCACGGCATCGATCCGCTTTTGACTGACGGGCTTTCCGTCTTTCAACGCCTGCGCAAGTTCCTGTGCCGCCCGTCCGGCCTTGACAATCTCGTCCATCTGCCGAATCTCCGGCGCATACTGCTCCTCAAACGTCGTGTCCGCCACAACCTGTCCGGGCCTTCCGCCGTCCGCAGCGCGCGCTTCTTCCGTCTGCACGGTTGCGTCGTTCATATCCTGTGTTCCGGTGAGCTGAACCTCCGCTTCCGGATTCAGATAGTTCTGCGTTTGTCGGCTCGTCTTCTGCTGCTCATTCCGTCCGGTTTCGCCTGGATAAAGTTCCTCTTCCAGCGCCCAGTCGCTTCCGCTTTGCTGATAAATCCTTTCTTTGGCCTGCGCCAGTTTGAGCTGGTTTTCAATCGCGGCCTTTGTGTCCGCGTCAAGCCCCAGTTCTTCGCTTTGGCTGAGCGCCTGTTCAAGAGAGAGGCGTGTCGCTTTGGCTTCTTCAAGCCCCGGCTCTGCAATCTCGTTTCTCTTTCTTCTCAGCTCGTGCAGTCTCTCGTCGATGCCCTGCATAACGCTTTCGTCATATCCCTGCGTTTCCGCTTCGGCATAGCTGGCGTTCATCGTTTCGATTTCGGCGTCAATGTCGGCGATTTGCGTCATCGTCTCCATTTCCGCCACCCATCTGTCCGTGTTTTGCTGGTTTTCTTCCTGACTGATCTGCGCGCCGCGCGTTTTCGCTTCGTTCAGTCCTTTTTCATAGGCTTCCCTGGCCGCCTGCCGGTGTTTTTCCGCTGTCTCTCTGTATTCGTTCGCCGTTTTCTGGTTTTCGCTCATGCGCACGCGCGCCGCCTGCATCTCTTTGATCTTTTCCAAATCTCCGTTCATGACGGCATCTGCATACGATTCAAACTGCGTCTTAGCCGCGTCCGCCGCCTGCTGAGCGGCTTCCGCTTTCGTCTGAGCGGTTTGCTGCATGTCGGTCTGTTTGTTTCCTTCTTCAAAGTTCTGCGCGCCCACGCCTGCCATGGCCGCCGCAACCGTATTCTGCGCGTCCTGCGCCTGCTGTGCGGCCTCGTTGACGGCCTGCGCAACCTCCGGTTTTTCAAGTTCCTGCGCGAGGTTTTCCGTGACTTTCGCGATGTTCTCAACCGTCACGTCCGCCTCTCCGTTCAGCATCTTTTCGCTGATCGTGATGCAGGGCGGCGTATATCCAGGCAATTTGCGCCGAATGGCAAGCCCCATATGGCCGGACAGGCTGAAAATAATGCTGCCCGCCGCGCCGCCGACAAAGCTGTTCGCGCCGTCGGCCAGCATTTGCGCAGGGTCAAGGCTCGTCAGTCCGCCGAGAACGTCGGAAAACTGCGGTTTCTGCCCGTTGTTGATCTTCTGCGCCACCGGATACATGGCCGAGTTGTACAAGTCGGTCAGAAGGCTTTCTTCAACCTCTTCCTTGCCTTCGCTCACGGCCGTTTTCGCAAGGTCTTTGGCGTAAAGTCTGGCCTTTCCCCAAAATGTCGCCACTTTGGAAGCGTCCAGCCCGGCCAGCTCCATTTCAAGCAGACTGCGCCCGCCATACAGATTTCCCTCGTTGACGGCCTCGCCTTTGTTGACCACCGTGCTGATGACAGCGGGTCCAACCGCCAGCGCCGCAGAAACCTGTTTGCTCAGGCCGTTTTTCCGATTTTCTTCAAAGCTTTCGTTCCATGTCGTCGTACCGTAAGCCAGCGCGGACGAAGCCAGCCCGCCAGCGCCCAGCGCGCCTGCCGCTCCGGCTGTCGCCATGCCGGCCGCGCTGTATCCGGCGCTCCACGCATAATTGAAAGCTTTCTGTTCAAACGCGTTGCCCAGCGCCGCGAAGTCCTGGGCACTCCGCTGAATGTTGTCCAGGGCGCTTGTGAAAGCGCGATATCCGTTTCCCAGCCAGCCCGCGTCAATCTTATAGCCCACATCGTAAATGTCTTTTGCCCGTGCGATATCGGCCTTGAGCGCCGCGCTCTGCTCTTCGCTCAAAAGGCCGCTGTCCGCGTATTGCGTGAGCTGTTCACGGTAGATGGCGCGCCCGTTCACGCCGTATTCGCCGTTGTAGCTGTTCATGATTTCGTTGCGGTTCGCTTCATAGGTCGCCACATCCACCGCGTTGTACACAGCGCTTGCGAAGCTGTCCACATAGGAGACTGCGCCGCCGCCCACGCCCGCGCCGACTGCGGGGAGAAGCCCGATCGTCGCGCCGTCGTCCTGCGCAAGTCCTTCCTGCGCGACGGGGTTGTTCAGAAATTCGCTGCCCTGTCTCACCATGCGGCTGTACGCCATGTCTTCCAGCTGGTCAAGGCTTTCAATGCCGCACTTGCTCAGGTATTCCTCTGTGGTCATGCCCAGCCCGTTGGCCACATCCGCGTATTCGTTCAGCAGTTCGTTGGCCTGATAGGTCACTTCCCGCCGGAACAGGTCTCTTTTCTGCCCTTCCAACCCCTCGGATGCAGGCGCGCTGTCCTGATTCCAATATTCGCCTGCTTCCTGAAAGTAGGCGGTATTGAGCTGTGTCCGCAGCGTTTGATAGGTCGTGTCCATCCGCTTGGCGCTGCTGCCGTAGATTTTGGCATCGGCGACGCGCTGCATGTCCTCTTCGGTCGCGCTTCCGGCCGTCACGCGCTGAACGCTTTCTTTCAGCGCTTCTTCGTCTGCCTGCTTTTGAGCGTCAATCTCTGCCTTTTGCTGTTCGATCACATATTTCTGCGCTTCGTCGATGCTGTTAATGACCGCTTTCGCATCTTCATGCGACATGATGTAATCATTGTACTGATTTCTCAAAGGCGATGGAGAAAAATCACCGTTTTCAATGGCGCTGTCTGCCTCGTTCATCAGCTGAACCAGTGCCAGATAACCCGTTGCTGTTGTCTGGTCGTCCAGCACACCGCTTTTCAGCACGCCAAGCGCGCCGTCAATCGTGCTTCCGACTGTCGATCTGATGGTTTCGTATGTTTGCGGAGCATCTCCATTGATCGCAATTCCCAATAGCGCTTTCCCTGCATTGCTGTCAAGATAAGGAGAAAGCATCTCCTTTTCGTCGTCCGTCAGCGCTTCGCCTTTGAGATAAAGCGTCATCGCTTCGCCGGGCGTCTGTACGGATTCCCTTTCGCTCGCCTTCGCTTCCACCTGCGCGGCGGTCTGGTCTTCCACGCTGGGTTCCTGTGCCTGCTTGCTGACCCACTGTTCAAAGCTCATCCCTCCCTGAGAGACGATCTTCTCTTCCGGGGTCATCTCCTTTTGCCAAACAGGGCCTTGAACCTCTTTGGGCGCTTCGTCGTAATAGGCCGCCTGCGCTTCATGCAGCGCTTCGCCGTATTCGTCAAGCCATTGCTTCTGTTCCTCCAACTCCTTCGGCGTGCCCTGCTTTGAGGCCAGCACCAGATGATCCGGGTCGGCCTCTGCAACGCTCTTGCCGCCCTTCACCGCCTCGGCCACGCGGTCATAATACGCGTCCAGCTCTTCCGGGGTCAGCACGCTGCCGTCTTCCCGAATCGGCGTCATCTGCGCCATGAAGCCGTCTTCCGGCGCGCCGTATCCGGTCGTCAGCACGGTGGAAACGCCGCCCGGCTCGGTGTAGTCGCCCCAGCCCGCCGCCTTCATCGTTTCATAGCTCACCTGCGGGCGATGGGTCAGATCGACGTTGCCGCCGTTCGCTTCGCCGCCGAACTGCGCCTGCATGGCCTCGCCGCGCGTCTGGCTGTCCTGCTGCTGCGTGTTCTCGTCCGAAACCGCAGGGCTTCCGCCGTTCTTCTTTTCGTTCTTCCTCTGCTCGTCGCCGAAGAAAAACGCCGCAATGCCGGATGTCGGCTTGCCTTCCGACTTGTCGATTTGCACCTGCTGATTATAAGCGGCAATATCGTCGTCCGTCGGCGCTTTGCGGCCTGTCGTCTTTTCATAAGCGTCATCCAGTGCCGCCCGCAGATAGCGCTTCTCACGCGTGGAATAAGTGTTGCCGTAATCATCCGGGTTCTGGATTTCGCTTACCCTTTCCAGATACGCCAGCACGTTGTCCTCGTCGTGCCCGCTCTCTGCGTAAAAGGCTTTGTCGTATTCCTTTACGGCGTCGTTGTAGCTGTCCTCGTCGAAGCCCGCACCGCCCAGAAACGTATTGGCGGTGTCCTCGTCAAACGTCATGCCGTAAAAACGGTTTCCGGGCGTCTGCGTCAGCGTATACAGCGCCTTGACTTTTTCTTTTCGGCCCGTGCTGTTCGGGTCTGTACGAATGGATTGAATGACCATCGGCAGGCTTGCGCCGCGCAGGTCAACGTCGTTTCCGTCCGCGTCCATAAACAGCCCGGAGGAAATCGTCTGCATGGCGGAATTGACCGTGGCCTTGTTCTTCCCCGTCTCGCTGACGGGCTGCGCAAACAGGCGCGCGCCCAGCAGATCTTCCGCGCCGGAGAGCACCGTCTCGACATCCTGTCCACTGTATTTCGCCCAGTCTCCGAAAAACTCTATTTTTGTCGGTTCGTCGCGAAGCGTGGAGGCAAAATAGGCCGCCTGTTCGTTGCTCTTGATCGAAGAGAAATCGACGCTGATATCGTTGTAGCCTGTATCCGCTTTCGGGTTGCCCGGCGCCATGCCGTCCCGCGCCGCCATTTCCGCGTCATAGTCCGCGATGATCTGCGCGTCCGTCTTTTTCGCCGTCTGCCCAAACGGGTTCGTCGGGTGCTCGGCTACGACGTGGTGCTTCGTCGCCTGCATCGCCGCCGCCGTGTTTTTTGCGTAGTCGCGCTCTTCGACGACGGCGGCTTCCTGCTCGCTCATCGCCTGCCGCGCCTGTTCTTCCTCTTCTCTCTTTCTGCCCAGTCCCAATCGTGCCATATTCTGCCCTCCTGTGCTTTATCGCGTCTGACCGTATGTTTTGGATCTGCCGCCGCCCCTGTTGGTATAGGTGACGCTCGTCGAGTGGCCCGACCCCTCGGTGTGCTGTTCGCCCGTCGTGTCGGTCGTGCCGCTGGTCTGCTGGCTGCCTGTCGTCTGCTGGCCCATCGCCGCAGAAATCGCCGTCAGGTAGTTGCTGTTCCATTCCTTGCGCTGGTTTTCTTTCAGTTCCTGCACCTTCGCCGCCAGCTGACTGGCGAAATCCGTGTTCAATCGTCCCTGCGTCTGGCTGTTCTGCTGGGCGGCCTGGGTGATCTGCTTCTGAATCTGCCCGCTCTGCCGCGTGTTCTCGTCCGTCAGCTGCTGCACCGCCTTGGCCAGCGCGTCGCCCTGGTTGGCCAGCGTTTGCAGCGTGTAGCTGCTTCTGCCCATGCCGCGGCTGAGCGCCGCCGTTTCGACGTTCGCGGCGCTCTTTCTGTACGCCGTGTTCTGCTCGTCGATGGCGCGCGTCAGGCTGGCCGCAAGGTTTTCAAGTTCCTGCTCCTTGCTCAGCTTCGTGGTTTCGTAGTTCTGCCGGCTTTCCTCCAGCGCCGCGTTGAGCTGCGGCCGCAGCAGGTTTTCCGCAAACTGGTTGATTTCCTCATCGGTCATGTTGCGCACCAGACCGCCGAGAATCTGGTTCATCAGGTCGCTGTCCAGCAGCTTTTTGGTTGTGCTCTGGCTGTCGCTCCTGCTCTGGCTTTGGCTGTGCTCTTTGCTTTTGCTGTCCGATTTCGAGCTTGTATCCGTCTCCGTGATCGAAGATACCCTCAGCGCCATGTTCTCACTTCCCTTCCAGCGCGTCTAAACGCTTTTTGATCTTCTCGATTTCCGCGTCCTTGAGCCTGTCCGCGTTCCAGCTGGCCGTACAGAAATCGCGCAGAAACAGCGCGATGTTCTTCACGTACCCCGCCAGCGTCCCGCCTGTCTCCTGCGGAACCCTCGGCTGCTTAAATGCCATGTTTACACCTCATCCAGCGAATATTCCACCTGCACCCCTCCATAGATCCGCCATCCCGCCGCCTTGGCGTGGCTGTGCAGTTTCAGCTTCATCCGCACGCCGCTCACCTGAATCTTCACCCGGTAATCCGTCCGCCGCTTTTTGAGCAGCACGACGCGCGTCTTCTCCCGCCTTTCGGTGAGGATCGTCACCTCAAGCGGCACGTCGTCCGCGTCCGCGTCGGCGGTCAGGCGCAGCACAAAGTCCCGCTTCATGTAGGCCTTGCCCAGATCGAGCCACGGCGTTTCCCACAGGCTTTCCATCGGCACGCCCAGATAGCTCCCGCTGTCCGGGTCGCCGTAGGAGAGCACCTCATACGGCGCGTCGGCCTGCGTGAAATACACCTTCCCGCCGACGGCGAAAAAGTCCTTGACGCGCATGCCCTTGCGAATCATGAACGTCCCGCGCTCCGTGTCGTACTCGATCACCGTGTTGTTTTCGCTCAGCACGTCGCCTTCTTTTTCCTTCACGCACAGCGCCAGATAGTAGATGTGCTCGTTCACGCAGCTTCTCGCCGTGCCGTCCATCCCGTCCATCCGCATGCGCATCGTCTCATACAGCGCGTCGCGGCTGAGCATCCGCAGCGTGCTTCCGTCGTAAAGGCCGATGCCGCTCTGCGTCAGGTAAAACATGCTCGTCCTGTCCGTCTGAATGCTCTTTTCCTCCACCGGGCCGTCCGTGCCGTAGGCCTCCGTGATCGTAAAACTGCCGGGGTCTGTACCGCGGATCTCAAAGATCGTCCGCTGTTTCACCGCCAGCAGATACCCGCCGAAGGGTTCCAGCGAAATGAACTTGTCCCCGTCCCACGTCGGCTGATTGATCACCCCGCCGCCGATCTCCGGCGTTTCCGGCACGTCCGTCCATGTGAACGGGTCGTAGGGGCGCGAATAGAAGATGCTGTCCGGGTATCCCTCCGCGCCCACGCCCCAAATGCGCTCCGCGTGCCGCCCCAGCTTGGCGAATTTCACGTTTTCGTAGTTCTCGCCGAGCGTCAGCGTCTTGCGCTCTACCCGAAGGTCGCTTCCGTAGACCGCAATCATCCCGTCCTTTTCGTTGGAAAGAATCAGAATGTCCACCGTCGCGCCGCCCTCCACGGCCTCGTAGGTCACAAACGACCATACGTCGCTCTTGTATCCCTCGCTGCGCTTCACCCAGCCTTCCGTTCCCATCGTGTAGGTGTAAATCGCGCCGCCTGCCGCCGCCACATATACGTCCGCGTCGTCCGGCCGGGTTCTGCGGTAAAACCGCGCCAGCGTCTCGATGGGCGCGCCCAGCGATGGAAACGCGCGGCTCGTGCCGTAGCTGGAAGCCAAAAGCCCCCGCTCCGTGCGGATGTTCTCCGCCCGGTACGCGTAGTCCGTGTTGATGTTCGTGTCGCCCGCCGCCTGATAAACCCCTTTCGGCGTGGGAATCGTGAATCGCCCCTGATAGTCGCTGTCTGAAATGCTCATCTGCAATACCTCGCGTCCGTCACCTCATACAGGTTCCTGAACCTCGTCACGCTCCCCATGCCTTCCGGCCGAATCCGCTGCATCGCCTGGTAAAAGCTGGTCTGATAGAACTGCGCCCGGCTCTGCTTGGCCAGATTGCCGCTGGACAGGTGCCGATAGCAGATGTAGTCCGCCAGCGCCGCATGCGCGTATTCCGGCAGCTGCGGTTCGTCATTTCCGTCTTCCAGCGGGTAAAACGCCACCTCGCAGACCGCCCGTAGCGTCTGCCCCGCCAGATCGTCCCGCCAGACGTGAAAGCAGCGCCCGCACGGGTCAAGGTCAAAGCCAATGTCAAACCCGTTTTTGTCCCGCAGTTCGATGACCCGCACAACCGTCAGCCCCGGCACGGGCGCGTTTCCTTCCTCGTCCACCTCGGTGTAAAAAATCCGCCTCGGTTTCAGGTATTCGCGAACCGCGATGTCGTAGCCCATGTTCGCATACACCCTGAAACTCTCTTCGTATTCGCTCACGTCCTCCGCGTCTTCGTCCAACTGGCGAAGCGCCTGCGCGATGATCTGTGAAAGCGTCATGGGCTGCGCACCTCCTTAAATCACTTTGCTGTCATGCAGTACGTTGAAAAGCGGTTCGGGCATATCCACCGTCTCGCCGCGCATGAAATAAAATTTCGATCCGTTCAGGCCAACAAAAACCACGTCGTCGCCGCTTCCCGGAATGAGCGGAATCATGGTCTTGACGGTCTCGTAGGTCTTGCAACCCGCCGCCGCCATTCGACGTTTCATGTTGGTTTTGGTCGCTTCGCATTTTTCCTTCAAGACGGAACTCGCCATCTTCATGGATTTAGTCGTATTCATGATTGCCATTTTGTTGTTCTCCTTTCAAAATCAAGAAAAAAAGCGGACGGGCTTTCTGTCCCGCCCGCGTAAATCAGGCCGTAAAGCCGCACTCGATGCGTACGGCAAACTCCGGCTGCAACAGCTTGGCCGCAAAGCCGTCCAGCTTCCAGCCGACGGAAGAAATCTGGTCAAGCGGGTCGCTCGTGCCTGCGCTGCCCGGATTCTTGGCGATGATGCGCGGATTAGCACCCTTGAGGCTGGTGATGCCGTAGGCGTATTGACCCAGAACGATGACGCTTGCCACGTCCGCGCTGCTCGCGCCCGCGTCCTCGAAGATCTTGGCTTCCGTGCTCTCCACAAAGCGCACGCCGAACAGGCGGCCGACCTCGCCCGTGTAGATGTTCTCCTTGTCCTGATACTGGCTGACCTTCACCCACGCGTCGTCTTCCTGCAAGTCGTAGGTGGTATCCGGACCGACGATGGCGATGTAATAGCCGTTAAACGTCTGCGCGTGGTTCTTCTTGAGCGTTTTCACCGCCTTGCGGATTTCCTTGCTCGTCAGCTTGTCCGTCGGTGTCAGGGTGGCGCGGGTAGTCTTTCCGTTGGCATAGATGACGTTGGTACAGGTCGCCAGTTCGTCGCGCACCATCGCGTCAACGCTTCGCGCGCCCGCGTCGCCGAAGAGCTTCGTGCGGCGCATGATGTTCATGTCAAGATGCACCATGTCCAGCCAGTCGCTGCACAGCGCATAGTCGCCATACTGCTTGATTTCGGTCGTCACCGCAACTTCGGCAAGCATCTTGCCCTCGCCCGGATTGCCCTCTTCAAGCGCCGTGGTCTTTGCATCGATGGGAATCAGTTTGCGCATGTTCATCACCACGCCGCTGTTCGCGGGCATGCGGTACTCGTCGCCAAACTGCAAGTGAACCAGATTCGGTTCAAACGTCCGCAGCAGCTCCCTGTTGTAGTAGGTCTGCATGCCTGGTGTCAGACCGGAACTGGTCGTCATGTTCGTATTCGTATTGGTATAGGTGTTCGCCATAAAGAATCCTCCTTAGATTCTGACTTGCTTGCCCTCCATCATCATTTTCTGCGCCCTGTCAGAAAAACGGGCAAACTCTTCGTCCGTCATGTTTTCAATCGGGTTTTCGCCCGTCACGCGGCCGCTTCCGGCCGTTCTGGCCGTCGGCACGCCGCGCTTGTGGGTTGTGCCGCCGGATTCCGATTCGCCGCTGACGCGCTGCAAATAAGCCTTTGCCGCCCTGCGGATGCTCACGCCGCTGTTGACCTGACGCGCGACTTCGGCGTCGCTGCAAAAAGCCTGCATTTCGCCAGTTGTCCATCCGTCTTCAATCAACATGTTCAGCTGCTCGGTAATCCGCGCTTTGCGCTCGTCAATCTGCGATGCCGCCGCCTTTTCCTGCGCTTCGACAATCTTCTGCGCGGCCTTGGGGCTGATGTCGCTGTCGGCGCTCGAAATCTTCTGCGCGCGGTATGCCCGCAGCGCATTTGCGATTTCCTCGTCGTTCAGATCGCCCGCAGCGCCTCTCACCCTTGCGGAAAAATCCAGATCCTTCTGGAAACCGCGCTTCTGGTTGGCCAGTGCGGACGCAATCCGTCTGCCGAATTTGTCCTTGTTGTCTTCCGGTTCTCCCTGCTGCTGATCCTTCGTTTCGGGGCCGCCGTCGCCCTCATGTTCGGCCGTTTCGTTCGTTTCCGATTCTGCCGCAGTCAGCGTTTCAACCAGTTCGTCAACCGTCACTTCCTGCGCGTCGTCCGCAGGCGTATCGTTCATCATTTCGACCGCATTTTCCAATTCGTTCATGTGTTCTCCTTATCGCGCCTTTCCGCGTTGTCATTCTTCCTGAGAATCGTTGTCTTGAAGAAGCCCGCTGTAATCCGCGTTTTGCCGCTTCTGTTCAATCTCGGCGGGCGTTGCGTCCGCCTTTCGGTATTCGTTGATCACCGCCTGCATGCCCTGATTCTGCGCCATCGCCTGTTCAAGCTGCTGCTGAAGCTGGGCAATCATGGCTTGCGTCTGGCTGTTCGCCTGTACCATTTTGAGCACGCTTGCTTTCGTGCGGTATCCTTCCATCAGGCTGATGACCGATTCCGGCGGAAGCGCCTGTCCGGCCTGCCCGCAAATCTGCGATACCTGCATCAGGAATTCGTTGTCCGCCTGAATTTGCAGCGGGTTGTTCTTCTGCACCTGAACGCGCACCGTGTACGCGGGCTTGGGCAGCTTCCCGCCGTTCCTGCTGGGGGCAATCAGCTCGACTATCCGGTCTTTCATGTTGCCGCTGCTGTCCCAGCCGCCGACAATCCTGATTTTCCTCTCCGCGTCCAGATAGTCCGAGAGCACCCATAGAATCTGCTCTACCATCTTGCGGAAAGCGTTTTTGAATCGCTCCGTATGCAGGCGCGTCGTCTTGCCTCCCGCTTCCTGCAAAGCCTGAATCGCGCTCGCCGCCGTCACGCCCAAACCGCCTTCGCCGCGCGAAAACTGGTTCTGTCCGCTGTCCTGCTTCATGGTGTTGACCAGATAATCAAGCGTCGTGAATACCTGCCCGTTAATCGGATTGGCCTGCACCGTCTGCATCGCCTCGCGCACGTCGTTTCCTTCCCACTCGATGATGGTCTTGCGCATGTCGGCCACATCGCTTGGGTTCACGCCGCTCCCTTTGCGGATAAAGTGACGCTGTACGCTGCTTTCGCGGGCGTTGTCGTCGATATATTTAATCAGTCGGTCAATGGCCGTCTGCGTATCCCTGTAATCGTGCACCAGCCCCGTGCCGAACGGCTTGCGCCACACTGTCCGGTATTTGTAAAGCACAAACGGGTATTCTCCGTGCGCATATACGCCGTCCGGATAGTCGTTCTCCTTGGCGCCGCCATATGCAAGCTCTGTGCTGTACAGCAACGCTCCGCCCGCCAGCTGAGCCATATGCACCCTGTTTCTCCGCGTCTGCGCGTCGTATCTGCGATACCAGAACTCGATGAGCGTTGTCTTTTCGTCGCCGTCCGTGATGTGCTGCGCGTCGATCTCCTGCGCATCCTCTGCGTGATCGCCATGCACATACCCTCGCGCATGCGGGTAATGTTCTTCCACCCATGCCACGCTGGTATGGGTCACCTTGAAGCACGCGCGCCCATCCTGAATGTTTTCCTGCGTCGGGTCGGGGTAAAAGTCTTCCGGGTGCCACGCCTGCACGGAAACCATGCCGTTTCCGTCGTCCGCGTCGTCGTCCCAAAACACCTGCGCAATGCCCGTTCCCGTCACAGCCGCATCCTCCATGATGATCTGGTACACGTCCGGCCACGCAGACTGATAGAGTACAAAGCTCACCACGTCGCTCATTTCGTCGGCGCTGTTAGCCGTGGCTTCTCGTTCCGGCAGCATCAGCGCTTCCGGCATGTTGTCGATCTGATCGGCAATCACGTTGTCGATACACGAGTTCAGCGCATTGCTCGGCGGCGCGGTCATGCTACGCTCTCTCTGGCTGAGCTGGCGCATTTCCCGTGCCTCCCGCATTTCGTCATGCGCTTCCCGCAGCTCTCTGACAAACTCTCTGAACAGCGAATAGGCGCGCCTGGTAAGCGCCTTCTGCTGCTCTGTGAGCGGCTGATCGCCTGCCGCGAGCCTCTGCTCCATGCGGATATCTCCCGGCGGAGAATCCCTCTTCCTTTTCCCCATGTTTCCTCCTTCATCAGTCAAGCGGATTCCATGCCAGCTTCTGTTTGGCCGGAACAATGAGCTTTGGCGCAAGCGGACGGCTCATCAGGAAATACCGCGTTTCGTCGTAGATATGGTCTTCGCCCGCCGTGTCGATATCCTCAACCTTATGGTCGTCGTAACACAGCGTCGGAATCGTGCGAATAAAATCTTTGCAAGTGTTGAATACATACATCATCGGCCTGCCGTCTTCACCAAAACGAAACCGTTCATGTAGCTGCATCTTGCCCGCCATGCGCGTGTTGTCGCCCTTGCGGAAGATCACGCCGGAAAACGTCCGCCGCATCAGTTCCTCCACGCTCTGTCCCCGGCTCTCATCCCAGATCGCCGGATCCGCAATGCCCGTGATGTGAATGCCTTCCCTAAACTCCGGTTCAAGCCACTCTGCCATACGGTTTGCAATCTCTGTCGGGGAAATCATCAGGCCGACGTTTGCCTCGCCCGGCTTGCATCCGTACAGCTCCTTGTAGCGATACACCCGCCCATCCGGGTCAACCGCCCATGCGCCCAGCGAAAACGGCCTTGAAAAGCCGTGGTCAAAGCTGACGTACCGCGTCCAGTTGAGCGGAATGTCAAACGGCTCGATGACGTGCGTGTGCTGCCCGTCCGCATAATGCGCCGGGTCGTTGGTGAACTCAGGGAATGCCTGCCCCTCGAAAGCTTCCCACTTGCCATAAAGGAGCGCATCGCGCAGTTTGGCGGGCTTGTTTTGCAGTTCAACGATATACATCTCATCGATATGCGGGTTGTCATACACCGTCGCCGGGATGTATTCGCAAATCGATTTCTTGGTTTTCATCTTGCCGTCTTTGCCCATGATTTCCGTATCTTTGACAACTGTGTGCTGTCCAACGTCCGTCGAGTCAACAAACCGCGCTTTTACCCAGCCGTGTCCCGGACCGCCGGGGTTGCTGGCGCACCGCACGCAGGGCTTCACCTTTAAATTTACGGGCGCGCGCACGCGCGTCTTGATGTAGTTGTACATGCCTTCGGAAAAATGCGTCAGCTCGTCGAAGTACAACCACTGAATCTGTGAGCCTTGATACTTGAGCGTGTCGCCCTCGTCGCTCAGATGGCAAAACCGCGCCACGCTCCCGTTGACAAACTGAATCTCATGATTGCCTGCGTAGTATTTGCCCAGCTCTTCCGGCACAATCGACCGCATGGTTTTGATGAGCGTCTGCTCCAATTCCGGGAAAGTGCGTCTGAACAGATATGCGCTCGTGCCCGGATATTTCAGGCAGCGAATGAACGCGTCCCAGCAGATGGCGTAGCTCTTGCCGCCGCCCGCCGCGCCTCCATACAGAACCTCGTTGCTTCTGCTCGCGTGAAACGCTTTCTGTTTGGGCGTAGGCCGATAGTCAAACACAATCTGGCTCATTCGTCCTTGTCCTCTGGCATGTTCACTTCAAACCCGCCGCCCGCAAACGAAATGCTGATATCCTGCTTGTCCTCCTTCGGCGCTTTGATTCCCGCCCGGTCAAGCACATCCCGGCTCGCGTTCTGCCACAGGTACTGATACGCAGGATCGTATTCCGTGTTGAGAATGTCTTCGTTGCGATCCAGTGCCTTTTCCGCTTGTTCAAGGATTCTCAGTTGAGCCGTGGCAAGCCGCGCCTCCCGCAGCTCCTTCATCCTGTCTGCAAACTCTGCCCTGTGCAGTGCGTTGTAAATCGCTGTTCGGCTGACGCCGTACGCTTCCGCAAGCTCCGTGACCGATTCGCCTTCATCCACATAGCGTCGCACGACCTCGATGCACTGCTCGTCTGTGATCTTCTGACCATTCGGCGGCGTTCTCGCCTTTTTCTTAGCCATTCATAAGCCTCCTTTTTTCTATTGTTCCCTTGGATATAAAAAAATTCTGAAACATTGCTCTGTCTCAGAATTTTTTTCAGATGTTTTTGATTCGTTTCTGATTCTGCTTTCTGTTTTGCCACGGTGGGGACACGACCGCAGGGCGGGGAGGCATATGAAATCGCGTAAAGCCCCGCGCGTAGGTGGTCAATTCGGGGTAGGGGGTGGCCTTTTCCGAAATCTGGTTTCAAAATCCGCTCCCTCGCGCGCGCACGCAAACGCAGAGAGGAAAACACCCCTTGCCGCGCCGTTGTGGGTTATAATCCCGCAATCTATCGGCATGAAATCTCAACAATATATAGGTTTCCCGGCTCTCTTGCGCTCTCCGCGTCATAATCTGCGGCATAATCTCCCGCAATGCGCTCCGCCTCATTACATGTACGCCCCGCGTCGGCATGCACGCCCCGCATCGCCGTAGGTGCGCAGCGTGTGCGCCCTCCCCCAGCCCCTGCGCAGATCGCCGAGAGGTGAAGCCTCCGCGCGTCGCGTCGTCCTCCTGCCTGCTGGTCTCCGCCTGAGCGCGTCGCGTGCCGCACGGCTTGTCCAAAATCGCGAATAATAATAAGAAGCGACCGCACAGTGTCCCGCCGTACAGCCGCTCAAGGGTCAAACGTCCGTATAATCGCCCGTCGGACGCGTGGACGAAGTCCGCGACCTCGTCCCCGTCGTCGAGGACGATTATACAATATCATATTGTCAAGCATGCCACAAGGTGTCACACCCTGACAGACTATGACAGACTTGCGCAAGGGGGAGCGGATCGAAGCGAACAAAAAGCCCCGGCGAGCGTCTGCCCGTCGGGGTTGTCTCATCTTATGGGGTTACGTCTCCGGCAGTTGTGGCCGCTGGAGGCGTGAAGCCGTCGCGCTGCATGCGCTCTTGACAGGCTTGCAAGATGTAGACCTGCACAGGCTGACCAGCAGCAGCAGCGGCAGCCCGTACCGCGCCGCCGTCGTCCTTTGAAGGGCGTATAGTGATACTATCGCGCCGCCGATTGTAAGCGACCGCAGCGCGCTTTTGCGCGTCCGATATCGGCATATTATTCCCGCTCCCCTCTCATATTGTGATGCTCATATCATACCACATCGGGCAAATATCCGTCAATATATACAAGTTGCACAATTATCCCGCATATCCGTAGACTGATATTTGTGGAATATTCCGGTATTGTGTTTCTATCCGTCTACGGATATACTATGACCATCAAAAGGACAGCGGCCAAGAGCCGCGACAGCCGCCGACAGGCGGCAGAAAAGGAGAATCATATGTCTACCTATTACATCCGCTCTCTTGAGCAAGCCAAAGCCATCATTGCCGCCTATGAGCGTTGCGGCTCATGCGACCGTTGCCCCCTCCACACGGCGGAGGGCTGGCGCTGCTCCTATCTCTACGAGTGCGCGGTGCGCTACATCGAGCGCCACGACGCGAAGAAGGAAGGCTGATTGATATGACGATCCGTTACTTTGCAGGCTGCGCCGATCTGCAAGCGTTGAAAGCCCGTTACCGCGAACTTGCCAAGCAGTATCACCCAGACCTGCACCCGGAGCAGGGCGATGAGGCCATGAAGGCCATCAATGCCGAGTATGACGATCTGGTCAAGCGCTTTTCCCGCGTCGCCCCCGATGGGCGCACCGAGGCCACCGCCGAGCAGGCGCGCAACGCCGAAGACATGGCAACCGCCTACCGTGAGGCCGTCTATAAGATCATCCATCTGGATGGCCTTGAAATCGAGCTGTGCGGCGCGTGGCTCTGGGTTGGCGGCGACACCTACAAGCACCGCGATGCGCTCAAGGCCGCCGGGTATCGCTGGGCGTCCAAAAAATGTATGTGGTACTGGCGGCCGGAAGAAGCCGCATGCGGCCACTCCCGCCGCCGTCAGGATATGGACGACATTCGCGCCAAGTATGGCAGCGAGCGCGTCGCCGGCTCTTACCGCTACACACTAGCTCAGTAAAGGAGGCTGCAAGCATGGGAAACGCCCTTTCCTTCGATTTCTTCGTCTATTCCCGTCCGGCGGGGGAAAAACGCTTTGCGCTCACCGACCTAGCGCGCGGCACCGTCGGGCTAGGCAAGATTTACGCCCCGCGCTACCGCGCGGAGCATCTGGAACCGCTCAAAAAGTGGCTCGACCTTGCCGCCGCCACCTATCCCGGCGCAGTCTTCCAAATCCGGAGGCTGGACGGAAAAACCGTCGTATACACGACGCACTGATCGAGGTTTTCAGAGCGCCCGACCTGCGGACGCTCTACAAAGCCCCGGCAACGGGTAAGCAAGGAGGCATTAAAATGTTTTGGTTTCTCTTTTCCGCGATCGCCGCCATCTTGGCGGCCTGTGTACCAATAATGAGCCACATGGCGACCTTCGGGGGTGCTGACGATGAGCAGCTATAACACCGATCACCTCTATCCCGTCAGCGCGGAAGAGGTTGACAGCGCGCTGTCTTCATTCGCGCGCCGCGCCGCTCACCATCAAGAGGGCTGGCGGCTGCTGATGGCCATCAAGACGCGTTCTGGGCTGGTCGGTCGTATCTTTGACCGCCGAAGCGTCGAAGCCGTGCAGAAGGCCGTTGGAGCCGGTTACGCTGTAACCTACTATATCCGGGATTACAGCAACGGCCACCCTCGAACCCTGCTTATTGAGAAGCTCGACGAGCAGGGGCAGCGGATTCCCGGCTACCGCTGGCATTGGTATTTTGAGCTAGCTAGTGCTCAAAACCCGCGCTTGACAGCGGAAAAGATGGAAGAGCGGTTGACATACTACCGCGATCAGGCCGCGCACTATCAAAAATGCGCCGCCGAACTGCCGCGGCTCGTCAATCAGTATAACAGCGCATGTGATTATATGCGCAACGTTCGCGACGAACTAAACTCGATTTTAGTTTACGCCGAGTAACGTTAATGATATAATTAATACAAGTAGTCACCCCCATAAAAAAACAGAAAGGGAGGAAACAACATGAAATTGAAAATGAAAAAAGGGTATTCGCTCGTTTGGGGCGAGCCGAAAGGCCACGGCTACTGCGGCGACGGCACAACCGTCCCTGTCGATCTGGTGCATAATGGGCAGGTTATTGCCCATTATGTCACCTGCCCTTGCGGCCGCGGCTGCGGCAACAAGGACGTCGTGTTGTGCGACGCCTTGGGCAGCCATGACTTGGAGCCCGCGATCGAGGAGGCGCGAGCGGAATAGTTTCGGAAGCAAAAAAGAAAGCGCCAACAAATAAAATCTCCGAATAAAAAAAGAGCGGGAGAAAAATTCTCTCGCTCCTTTTTTGCTCACTAGCAAAGCTATCGAACAATACAATATTTCAATCCCACACGGAAGCATTGCTTCCGAGACAGTTTGATTATACACCATCTGTATACGGTTGTCAACAAAAAAACGAGAGGAAATTTTTCCCCTCGTTTTTTGTCTTCCGACGAATGTCGGTTGAACAATTTAATATTTCAATCCCACATGGAGGTTAGTTTCCTCCAAGACATCTTCATTATACGCTGCATTTCCTCGGCTGTCAACCCTTTATTCGCCAAAAAGCCCGGCTTTTAGCCGGGTTTCTTTTGGCTGTTCGCCGCTCGGATGATCTCCGATTTGTATCTTCGCGCGGTTCTTTCGGTCACGTTCGCTTCCCTCCACGCCGCTTTCAGCGGCATATCGTCGATGTAATACAGCTTGAGAAACGCCCGCATGCCCTTGATATAGTCCCCCTGTTGAGGCTGGTACATGATGATCCTGTCCAGCGCCCGCAGCGCTTTCTGTTGAGCGTGCAGAAAATCCGCTTGCTTTTCATGCAGCTTTTCTTGCGCGTTTTGCTCTTTGATGATCTCGCTGTCCAGCCCCCGCGCCGCGCCGTGCTGTCTGGGCATCCCGTCCATGTCGGCGCGTCTGGCGTTGCGATTGTCGTATCGCTCGCGCTCTGCCCGATACTCATAAGCCGCAAACCAGCAGTCAATCAACGCTTTCGCGTCCTTTTTGTCGGCTCGCATTGCGCCGCCTCCTTTGCGTTTCGCCTCTTGTCCAGCCATGTGACGCCGACCGCCATAGCCTGCCACATGTCCCCGGCAAAGCCGTAAAATACGTCCGGTTCTTTTTTCGTTCCCTTCCCCGTGGCCGTGTCGTAGCGGGCGAACCGCTGGATCAGCGACGCGCGAATCTGTCCGTCTGCGTGGGCAGGCGTGCCCGGCGGCAGAGGCGGCAGCCCGTTTTTCTTCGTCGGGATGAGCGCCGACCGCTCGTCCCGGCGGAATATCCAGTCCACGGCAAGCCCCCGCAGCGCCGCCTGTCGCCCAAATTGTCCCATCCACTTGATCGTCTGAATGGTGCTCGCTCCCATCACCGCGCCCGCCGCGCTCCTGTCCCCGCTGGTGTATCTCGGCTCCATGTCCTCGATCACAACTACATCCACCCCCGGCGCGTCGGCAATGATGGCAATCATGGTTTCGTTGTCCACTTTGTCCGCGCTCAAAATCCGGTAGTTTTCGTCCAGCATCACGTACGCGCTTTGCGTCGTGCCCGGATCAATGGCAAGCAGTTTCACCTTTTCCTCCTTTTCTGCTGGTCTAGCCAGCGCTCGTGGTTTCTCTTCGCGCTTGTACCTTCCAGGCAAGCCGTGTAGCGGTTTTCCAGCGCTTGCTTCCTGCCGTCGGCATACGCCTTGTATCTCTCGCATCCCGCGTGACAACCGACCTCGCGGCTCGCGCAGTCGCGGCATGGCGCGTCATTCACGGCTATCACCTTCCCACGGCGTTTCCCGCCTTTCTGCTTCCGTCGGCTTGCGCAGCCAACAGCGCCAGTTTTTACCATACGTATCAGAGATATCCTGTCTCAAATCAACATTTCCATTGCCAGCATACATAAATCCCTTTTCTACAAACGCTGGTGCTCCTTCGCAATCAAATCCATTATAGACTTTCCATAAAAATCCAGTATAGACTTTCAGCTCTTCCAGCGTCAGCACGCGGTTCTTCGGCTCGAAGCGACTCTCTAGCTGCTCGATGTAGGCGAGCGCGTCAGCACACAGCGCGGACATACATCCCGTCTCGCTCTCGCTCTCGCAATACGGGCAATCCGTGCATCTCTCACACAAAATGCACAAACTCACGGCTTTCTTGATCTCTTCAGGCGTTTTCATCGCTCTTCCTCCTTCGGCGGTTTGGGCAGCGTCATCCAGTGAGTGACCGGGCCGTTCCCCTATTTCCCCGTCGCCATAAAATACGCGTATGTCGTCAATGTACTGGCCGCCCGAAAGCAAGCAGCTATTAAGACTACAAAGGTATGCTTCATGTTTTTTCTCCGGCGGCCTGTCTTTGACGCTGATCCACTCCGGCTTCTTCTCGTCCTTCTCCGCCGCCAGCTTTTCCAGCATGTCGGCAGCTTGTTCTTTCAATGCAGCTGCGCACTTCTCCGCAGAAATGCTATATGCCGGGCATCCGTGACATAAATTAGCTTTGCCGCACGTTCTTAGCCCTTCCACAAGCTCTTCCACAGACAGCTTTTTTTCCGCCTGTTCGTAATATTTGCACGCCTCCTGGTGCTCGCTTGTCGGACACACATCGCCGCGATACGGACACTCGCCATTGATGCAGACACCTTCAAACGCAGCGTACCATTTACATTTCATCGGCTATTCCCTCCCATCAAAACGGCAGTTCTTCGTCATCCACCTGCGTAAATCCGCCAAAATCATTGTGCGGTTGCGGCGCATAGGCTGTCCCGCTGTCTTTGCTCGCCGCCGTCGTGTATGCCCCCGGCGCGCTCTGTGTGCTGCTCTGCTGGTTCTGCGGCGACAGGAACTCCACCTCGTCGGCGACGATGTCCCACGCCGTCCGCTTGCTCCCGTCCTTCGCCTCGTAGGTGCGGGTCTGGATGCTTCCCGTCACGGCTACTTTGCGCCCTTTGGCAAGATACTTGCTGCACAGCTCGGCCAGCTGCCGCCACGCGATAACGTTCAGGAAATCCGTTTCCTGCTCGCCGTTTTCTTTCTTAAACCGCCGATTCACCGCGACGGTAAAATTACAAACCGAGATGCCGCTCTGCGTCGCCCTCACTTCGGGGTCGCGTACCAGATTGCCGATCAGAAAAACCTTGTTCATCCGTATTACCTCTTTTCTGTAAGTTCATTCACGGAAACGCCCAGAGCAGCAGCCAGCTTGGACGCGGTTTCTTCAGAGCACGACTTCCCGCATTTGATAGCGGAAACTGTGCCACGGCTAATGCCTGAGCGTTCGGCAAGTTGTGTTCCGGTCAGCCCGCTTTTCGCCAAAGCCACGATGAAAGAAATACGATCAATCTTCATTTCGTTACCTCCAAATAGCTTTTCAAAACTGCCTTATTCACAGCCATTCTTTTTTTCTCCGTATTTTTGATTTTTTTCAAGGTTTGCAATTCTGCCAATCTGATTCAGGATCGTTTTTCTCATTTTTTGATTTTCCACAACGATTTTGTTCATGGAGCCAAATAATCCATAACATGACGAAGCAACGTCTCTGATAAATTGGGCATTGCATTCAATTTCCTTGTCGGACATCTCTTGAATTGATTCAAGCCCTCGAATAATTTCATGCTTTTTCACGCGCACGCCCCTTTCTCCGCTCAGATTCCCGCTTCATTCTCGCGATCATCTGCGCAACGTTTTCTTTCTCCTGTGCGCTGGCGGGCTGTCGCGCCGCCTCTTTCCTGTGCGTCTTGAGCCGCGCTTTCTCTTCTTCGCGCCGCCGTTTGGCTTCCAGCGCCTTTTCCTCCCTCGCCGCCGCTCTGCGTTCCATCTCTGCGCGGCGCGCTTTGTGCGCTTCTTCTATCGGCTTCTGCGCCACGCGGAAACAGGTATAGCTGCAATACCAGTCAAACGCCGTCCCCGTGTGCGGTTTGGCGATCTTGTAAGCGTATTTTTGGTTGGCGATGCAAAAAGTCTTTCCGCAGGTCTTGCATACCTTCGGCGGAATCGTTGTAAAAGTCTCCGTCCCGATCATGTTTCTTCCTGTCAGCATGGCGTCATAGCCTCCTGCACAGGCGGAATTTTCCTTTCCGGGCTTTCCGGTGCATATTTATTCAAAAAATAGAGCTGCCCCTTTGGCGTGATGACGGTCGTCGTGCTGAGGAACGTTTTTTCGGCGCTTCCAATCGTCCGCTCGATCACCCGCATCAATCCCATGTCAACGCTCTTCTGCGTCGGCGCGTTCTGGTCTTTGGCGTTGGCCTTAATCACCCAGCCGTCGCGCCGCAGAATCTCGTACAGTCTCCGTTCTCCGATATCGTATCCCCGCTGATTCATCAACCGAGCCAGCTGACGCACGAGAATGTCCCCTTCCGCTTTCTGCACCGTCTCCGCAAACAGCACCTTCGGTGCGTCGGCCTTGATCTTTTCGTTCGCCGCTTCGAGCTGCTTGTTCCGCTCGGCAATCTTCCGCTGCGCAACCATCAGCGCGTTTGCCAGCAGCTGGTCGTCGTCCATCGTCTCCTGACCGGCTATGTAGCCGCCGGTTTTGCGGATGCTCGGGATGACCTCGTGGGTAATCCAGCGCTTGAAGGCTTTGGCCTCGGGCTTGCGGCTGCTCAAGACGAGCGCGTACAGGCCGGATTCGCTGATGATCGTCACCTTTTGTTCGCCACCAAGGGTGCGGATTAAAACCGCACCCTTTTCGTCTGCGTCAAGCCGTGCTGTTGCCGTCCTGCTATCGCCAATCCCCAGCGCCCTACACACATCCGCCGCAACAAACCACGGCTCGCCCTCCAGCGTCACGGCGCGCACGGCGCCAAACTCATCCTTGCGGAAAATCGTTACGTTGTCCATTATCCTTTCACTCCTCATCATCAAAATTGACCACAATGCTCTGAAGATACTTGTGCCGCTCTTCTTTGCTCATCCCGCGCAGTTTCGCGGCGTATTCGTCCATTTCGTCCAGCCCGGCTTCCAGATTCAGCGCGGTTTGTCCGGCGGCGATCATCTGCCTGTCGCGCTCAATCCGCGCCCGAACGTCGCCCGGCATGCGCCGAATGGTTCTGTGCTGTTCCGCCCGCGCGGCATAACTCCGCTGGAAGTTGCTTGCAAGCACGCTTTCGCTCACGCCGTCGTCGCTGACCGCCCAGTCGTGGAGCTGGCTCGGCGAACCGACAACCTCCCGCACCACTTCCGGCAGCTCGGCAAACCGTTCTGCCGCGTGGTAGGCGCTGTCCTTCATCGCCCGTTTCACCAGCCCCCATGCGCTTTGCGGCGTCAGCTCAAACCCGTTCACGGCCTGATTGATCGTGTCCAGCTTCTCCCGGATCTGCCCAATGCTCGGCGGGAATCCTTTGGTGTCGTTGGCGATAAAAGCCTTCACCGCGTCGCCGACAAGGCTTGCGTCGTCGTCGGCGAAGAAGCCCAGCCACGCGTTGGTTGTCGCCTTGACGTCGTTTGCGCTCAGTTTGGCGTGAAACTGCGGGTAGACCGCGCTGATGATCGCCAAAATGTCGCTCATCTCCTGAAAGGTCATTCGCATTCATCCCCTCTCAGTCTAAGCGATTGCAGCGCGAAGGGGTTGTTTGTCAGCGCTTGCTGCGATTCTCTCGCCGTATTCTCAGGCGGCTTGTCCCTCCAGCTGTACCCCGCCGCCTTTTCCCTGCGCAGAATCCCGCCGACGTATCGCCAGTTCCGGCTTTTTTCCGGCGCGCCTTGCAGCTTCCCGATGGCCTTGAGCAGATTGTCCGCCCCGTGTTCCGCGCGCAGGCTGTCCATGCAATCCTGATCGGCCAGCGTAGAGGCAGGCAGCCCGACACGCCGCGCCGCCGTTTCCACCTCTGCCCGTTCCTGCCGGATCTCCCGCAGTTCGTCGTCCGTCAGGTCAAAGGGGGTTTGGGGGTTACTACTATCGTACTCACTCTCTCCCTCTCTCTCTTTCTCACACTCCCCCTCTTTCTCTCCCTCTTTCTCCTTGCGCTTTTGTTCCGGCTTCGTTTCCGTTTCGTTTTCGTTTTGTTCTTCGTTTGTTTTCGTTTTGTTTTTTCTGTTAGCCGCTTTGATTCGCCCGCTGTCCAGCGTTGGGCGAATCAGCTTAAAGCACGCCGAGCATATACCCGTCAATTCGTTCGGCGTTTGTTCGTCCAGTGCATAGTCCAGTATCGCGAACAAAACCTTAGCCCGTTCCTTCTCCGGCAGGTCTTTCAGCGCTTCGTAATAGCTTCTGTAAAATGTGAACTGTTCCCGTTTCATTGGCGCATCCTTCCATCTATTTACAGGTTTTCTCCGTTCTTCCAGCGCTTGAAGCAATCCCAGCACATCTGCGCGCCGCTTTCCCTGTACGTAAATTCTGCGACTTGCTGCGCCGTGCGCACGTTTCCGCTATTGTCTCTCAGCTCGGCAATCGCCTTTTTGCAGGCAATGCAGATCAGCTTAGGCGGCTCATTCTGCGCCGTGTCAGGCTGCTTCGCAGGCTCAGGCGCGCTTTCCTCCGGTGTGTCTCTGTCAGCGTCCGGCGCTGTTTCTTCCGTCGGAATGCTGAAAATCTGGAACATGGCGTACTTGTATGCGATTGCCATTGCCTTGTTTGTTGCCTTGTCTCCGCTGTCCATTCCCTCGCCAATCACGACCGCGCTGACGCTGCTTCCGTCTTCCGCGTAAAGCGTGTACTCCATGGTGACAATGCTGTAAAGGAGGTTCGACCCTCTGGAAGTCTGTCGTTCCTCGCGCTCATTTCTCAAAACCTTCGGGACGCAGAAGAGCTTGTTCTTGACCATCAGCGGGTTAAGCGCGTTCATTACGTCGTCAACGCCGCGATAGCTAAAACCCTGCTGCTGATTTCGCTTATTCTTTGTAATCGCGCCGAGTTCGCTCATAACGGAATTGATCGTGCTAAATATCTTCGGTGTTTCTGCCATCTTCATCACTCCCTGTCCATCATGTCATAAAATGGGTTCTCGTCGTCCTGCTGGGTGTCCCAGCTTGCTTCTCGTCCTGTCAGGCGCGGAGACCATTCATTGCCCGTATAGGCCATATATAGCGCCAAATTACTTGACATAGCAGCTCACCGTCTGTCTCAGCTCTGCGCCATCGACAGCCTTTCCGGCCTTCAAGGCTTCCTTGATTTTTGTCTTGTCCGGCTCGTACTTGGCCGGAATCTCGCGCATGTACTCGCTGGTCAGCTTGCTTGCGTCGATGATCTCCGCAGACGGCGGATTTTTTTTGAAGAAAATATTCACCTTCGCGGTTTCAAACTTTTCACCGCCCAGCGATTCACCGAGATACGCTTTCAGCTTTTCAAGCTGGCCTTCATACGCTTTCCGGCGCTCCGCGATGGCTTTCTCTTCCTTTTTCAGTGCCTCGATGAGAACCGTCTGATTCTTGATGTACAGCCCGGTGTTCTCGATCTTGTCCTCTCGCGCCATTTGCAGCGCGTCCAGCGCTTCCGCGCCGATGATCTCGCCCGTTTCCGTGTCCACCAGCTCAAAACCGTTAAGGATGCTCTCAATACTCGCGTCGATCTGGTACAAGCTCAATCCGCTCATTCTGGTTTACCTCTCTTTCCTGTTCTCCGATGATCTGTGCCCGACGGCGTGAGGCGGCTTTGTTCCTCTGCATCGCCGCCCACGCATCGTAACCTATCAGCTCTGCGGCCTCCTGCCGCTCAAGCTCCAACAGCTCACTTCGCATCTTCAAGCTCCTTGATTCGCTTGTTCAGGTTCTTAATGTATTCCTCCATCATAATGAGAGGAAGCGCCGAATACCCGAATTTGTGCAGCAGATTCTCCGTCTCTTTCAGCGCCTCCAATACCGTTTTCTCATCCATTTTTCTTTCCCTCCTTATCCGTTTTCGCTCCTTTCTCCCACTTCGTGCATGTTCCGCCGACGATGCACCCGACGCATGTCGGGCTGATCGGTCGGCTCACCGGCCGGCAGTGCGCGCACGTTGCACATACCCTCTCGCTTTTCACGCTCTGCCCTCAGCTCCTCTCCTACGCGCTTTGCCATGTAGCAAAGCGCAATCAGCAGCGCGCTCAAATCCAGCGCCGCAAGCGTCGTCCATACCATGTCAGTCATAGCGTTACCTCCAGCCCGATTGCCCGGCAGATGTCCCGATACGCCTGTATCGGCATCGCCTCCGGCATCTTGAAATATTTGCACACCGTCGCGCGGCTGATTCCCGTGTCGGACGAGATCTCATCAAGCGTCATTCCCGCGTGGTCTTTCCCAATGCGCAGCTTGTCGCGAATGGCCATGTTGCGGTTGCTGTCCGCTTCCGCTATCCGCCTTTCTTCCGTCAGCGCTCTGACCTTCGGCATAATCATTCCTCCCCGACTTCCACAAGCTGCCCATTTTCAAGCTTGTACCACGTGTCGGCCTTGATCTTTTCGCCGTCTACCTTCGCCGCCACAATGCCAACTGGGGCAAAATGAGAATCCTTCACTTTCCACTCGGCGATTGCAATCCAATTTCCAACTTCGGCCTTTACTTTCCCGTTAATGCCAGCAGACATCACCACGCTGTCTTTTCCGCTGCTGGCAAGCTGGGCGGAGTAACCGCTGCTGGCAAGCTGGGCGTAGTCACCGCTGCTGGCAAGCTGGGCGTAGTCACCGCTGCTGGCAAGCTGGGCGGAGTAACCGCTGCTGGCAAGCTTGGCGGAGTCACCCGAATTTGTGCCGCCCTCTTTTTTGACGCGTTCCATCGTAAAATCGACAGACGCTTTTACGATATCTTTGATGCTCAACTTCGCGCCGATCTTAATCTTCCTGCCGCAAACCTTGGTATCGTTTGCTTCGCGCTGATCGCTCACGTCGTCAAGCTCGACTTCTCGATATACGCTGTCGCAAATGTTGTAGTAGTTCAGGCAGTCCAGCGGGTCAAGGCAAGCGTGGAAACCTTTCTCGCAGAGGTCTGCTTCCGGCTCTTCATAGGTTTCGCCCTCCTTGTACTGGAACGTCTTGCCGCCGGTCGGCGTGCAGGTCATGTCCTTGTTAAACCCCTTGTAGGCTTTCATGGTTGATTTTCCTTCCTTTCTATGCTATACTTGTGGTGCGATTATTCTTTGACCTTTTGCCGTCGGCTTCTTGTACAGGCCGACGGCCTTTTTTTACAAAGACTGATACAACGAACAAAAATTACATCCGCAGCTCAGCGTCAGCATGATGTTGCCGATGATTTGCAGCGCGCTTTCTCCTGCGAGGATGCAAAGTAACGTCAACTCCGCGCCAACAAGCGCCAACACAGCGCTGATGATCGTTAGCGCCATTTTGTATTTCATTGGATTACCTCCCATATCAAGATAGCTTCCGCTGTGAATTAAAATACGCCATGGCTTCCTGCGCATCGCCAGTCTGGAAATACCCATCGTCCTCAATATTCTTGTCGGCAAGATCCAGAAGAATAAGAAGAATGCTGAATGCATCCTCTTTCCTCTTTTGGCAAGAATCGATCTCTTTCTGTGGCATCGAACATCCAAGCTTTTCCAAATCTTCCGCTATTGCATCGACAGGCATTCTTGCACAAATGTCAATTTGCGTCGCAATAAATCTGAGAATGTCGTTTTTGCTGTACTGTGCCATGTTTTTCTCCTTTCCTTTTACGCCGTCTGCGCGGCCTGTTTTCCGAGGTTGTAGCCCGTCAGCATCGCCATAGCGACGGTCTGAACGCTTTCTTCCTTCGCGTCCGGCAGCAGCTTCAGCAGCGCCGCCAGCGCTTCTTCCTTCTGCTTGCGCGTCGTGTTCTTCTTTGCCATCTTCTGTCACTTCCTTTCTTTCCTTCCCTTCCGAATCTGTGCTATACTGTTCAAACGGGAAGGAGGTGATATCATGTCTACCGAATTGCGTCAACAGCTTGCGCTTCTTTACGCTCAAGCCCGTGCCAGCGGGCATGACGTAACGCCTGAGCAAATCAAGGTCTGGTTCGATGAAGCTATGGATGCTTACGCTTATAAGCCAGATACTCAAAAGAAGGAAAAGCCCGATTGGAATTTCGCCTTGCGTGATTGACGCTCTCTGTGCCGGGTGGTTAGTCGCCATCCGGCTTTCCTTGTGCCGCTTCAATGCCGTATCTCGCCGCGAAACTGATCTTCACGCTCTCCTTGCAGAATCGAGCAACTTCTTTCTTGCTCAAGATGCGCCCGTCCCGGCACTCCCGCGCGATCAGCGCGAACAGCCCGTCAAGCATCGCTTGCTTCTCTTCCGCCGTTTCCAACGCTTCATCCATCGCTTTTGCGGCCTCAATGCAGTTAGAAATCAGGTCGTTGCCTTTTGCCATGCTCTTTCGCCTCCTTTCTTGCGTCTGTTTTTGGGTATTGTTTTATGCGCTGATTCAGTGTATAATTAAATAGTAGGTTTTTCCTACAACCCCGTCGCCGTTCTGCCCCTGTCCGCCTCTCTTCTGAAAGGAGGTGAAACAATGGCTAAGAACGCAGTTCGGACAACTGCCAAGGTTGCAAAGCTGGCTTCCAAGACCCTCGCAAAGTCTACCAGCTCCAAGACCACCAAGTCGCTTGCTGGCTCGGCGTTGTCCAACCGGAAGAAGTAAATCTTCCGTGTTCTGCCCCCTTGTCGCGCTTGTCGCAAGGGGGGCTTTTTTTATTTTTCCATCTCCATCCCGCGAAGCATCATAATCCGCGCCACTTCCGAGAGCGACTTGCGCTCATACTCCGGCTTTTTGCGAAGCTGAACAATCTTCCGGTCAACTTCCGGCGTGATCGAGATGCAGATTCGGCGCGTGGTCATGGGTTTCGGCTGTTCCGCCATTTGGCGTCCCTCCTTTCTTGCTTTACTATGGTGGTTTGCGTTTTCTCATCCTTTTGTTGTATAATACAAATACATTCGTAAAGCAAAAGGAGAAACACTTATGAAACTAACTAATGAACAATTTAAACTGCTTGGTCGCGTTCTGGGCGAGCGCGTGTACATCGATGACAATCTGTCCATAGACGATTACTGCGAACTCTTAAAACTGGAAAAGGTTAATTACATCGAACGCAAGACCGAGAATCCAAATTATTCAGACTACGTTCCCAATCAATTTCTGGATAAAGAGTTCTTCGTCGCCAGCTCAGACGGCAAACAGGTTTATAATCTGACGAACGATGAACGTCAAAAGGAAGCCGATGAACGTGCCCGCCACGAGGAAGAGCGCCTGACGGATCGCGAGAACACTGTCAAGGATTCTAAAGAGAACCACCGTCACGATGTTAAGATAGTCATACTTGGCGCTCTGATCTCTGCCGCGCTCGATTTCATCCAAAGCCTTATAAGCTCGTTTTTCTAAATCTTTATGCCATTCGGAAAGCATGTTATTTTCCTCCTTCCCGCCGCGCGTCACTGCGCGGCTTTTTCGTTGCCCTCCGGCATCCGGAAGATGTCGTCGCAGGTGCAGCCCAGCGTCTTGGCGATGATGGGGATGTAACGCGCCTGAATGACTTTTCGACCATTCATCATCCCGCTAAAAGAGCTTTTTGTCATACCAAGTTCTTCTGCGACCTTGTTATGTTTCAATCCTTTTTCATCAATCCTTCGGCGAATGTTCTGCACAACAATTTCGTTGTAGTTAGTTTCCATTTTTTTCACCTCCGTATACGAGTATTTCGTAGTTCTCCTATATATTATACTAGATTCAAGTACTTGTCAACTAGTTTTCCGTACTTTTTTTGACTTTCTCGTATATTTTTGTTGACATATACGGATATCGCGTTTAAAATATAGTCGAAGGAGGAATCTTATGTTAAACGATAGGCTAAAGGAAGCTCGAAAGGCAGCTCATCTCACTCAAAAAGAAGTCGCTGAAAAAGTCGGAATTGCAACCACGACATACAGTGGCTACGAAAGGGGGCAAAGTGACCCAGATGTAAATACGTTGGGGCATTTAATGAATGTTCTGGACGTTGACGCAAATTACTTGTATCAGGACAGTTTCAAAAAAGCTTTAATGGAAGGTGAAAAAGACGCTTCTATAAAATTTGAATCAAATGAAAATAAAAAAAGGCTCATCCGTATCCTTGAGGATATGCCGGATGAGCTGTTCGATGAAGTAGTTTCCTATTTTAGGAAAGCTATCAAGTGACAGGCGGGCGCTCCTGCGTTTCGATTCGCAGTAAAGCTCTTGCCACGCCGAGCAGGTAGTAAATCTTTTCGCCGTCGGTCAGCATCTCTGCAATGGCGGCGATTTCCTTTCTCTCCTGCTCAAATTCTATGGGGATGGGTTTTGGCACGGTTCTCCGCGCTCTGTGCTGGGTGACGTTCTTCGGGCGGCTCTCTTTCATGTCCATCCTCTCCTTTGTCTTAGTATATCCCCCCTTTCGGGCGGCTATGTCTCTTTCGACAAAGGTTTACACTTTTATTTTGATATTTGTATGCCGGGTATGTCTTTCGATGTCTTTCGATAAAAAAAGCCCCCGACTGCGCTGCCGTCGCAATCGGGGGTAAATCCGGGAACCATCCATTCAAACACAGTGAAAGGACAAATATGCAAATGGAAGGAACGCTTATAGTATACCATACCTTCCTTCTTTTTGCAACTCGGCAAACTGACGTGTAGAAAGAAGGTTTTTTTATGCCGAAAATCGAGAAAACGAAGAGCGGATACCGCGCCCGCGTCTCTACGGGTGAGCGCCTGCCCTCCGGCGGATACCGCTATATTTCGCTTTTTGCCGCGACGAAAGCCGAGGTAAGGCGAATGATTGCCGAATTCGATGAAAACCGTGAGAACGCCCTTTCCGCGAATCTGGCAGGGCGTGTGACGCTGGCTCAGGCGATGGATAAATACCTCGATACCTGCCGCGCCGCTGGTCGCTCTCCGACAACCATCCGTGGCTATGTCACCATGAGGCGCAACGGCTTTGAAGTCCTCGAAACAAAACCAATCGCCAAAATCTCCCGCGCCGATATCCAGTCTATGGTCAACGACTGGACGCGCTCCGGCGCAACGCCGAAAACCGTCCGCAATAAGCTCAGCTTTCTCTCCTCTGCCATAAAGCACGCCGGAATCGAGCCGCCGATGCAGGGCCTAATCCTGCCTGAACCTGACCGAAAAGAGATGACTATCCCGCAGGATGAGGACGTGCAGCGTGCGCTGTTTTACCTCCGCGCTCATAATACCAACCTCTACGTCGCCGTCGTCCTTGCCGCAACGCTGGGTCTGCGACGCGGTGAAATCGCCGCCCTGACGATGGATGACTTCGACTTCGACGCGGGCACGGTCACCATTAGCAAATCCCTCGCCATGGATGAGCGCGGCGACTACATCACCAAAGCCCCGAAATCCCGCAGCGGTAACCGCGTCCTGCGTGGTCTGGATGCGCTCGTCGTCTCCGCTGTCCGCAACTTTGGGCATCAGCCGCCGCAGACCATCACCAGCATGACACCTGCTGCAATCTCCTGCGCTTATGCCGATGTATGCGCAAAGCTCAATCTTCCTGGTCGCTTCCACGACCTGCGCCACTACGCTGCCTCCGTCATGGCCGCCTTAAACGTCCCGCCCAAGTACGCTCAGGAGCGCATGGGGCACGCAACCCTCGATATGCTCAACCGCGTTTACCAGCACACGATGGACAAAAAGCGCGATGCCGTAGCTGACGCGATTGCGTCTCACAATATCGCGCTGCTTGGTGGTGAAGTATGCCAGTACAAATAATTATGCCGCGAATTATGACACGCCAAAACAAAAAACCTAGTAAAATAAGGGCTTTTAGGCTGTTTTCGTGCGGGTTCGAGTCCCGCTATCCGCACCAAAACAAGGATTCAAGCATTTGCTTGAATCCTTTCATTTTTCCTTGCAATACAAAGAAAAATCAAGTAAAATTCCTTATAACAAAATATAAGATTTTGTACTTGATTTTATCGTTTTATACTCGGATTATGCCTCGGATTATGACACGGAATCAGCCGCGCATTTCCTTCTCCAGATGCTCAATCGACGTGTCGATGTGGCATTTGAGCGCTTCGGCGATTTCGTCTCCGCTTTTAGCCTTGCTCCCGATTTCCAGCTTCTCAAACACGTCGTCCCGATCTCGCTTGAGCATTTCAAGCCGCTGTTCCGCATGACTGATAAACCATCTGCATACGTCCGGCGCAGTCTCTCTGCACGCGTCGGCATAGTCCATCAGCATCCGGGTATCCGTTATGCCGTCCATCAAGACGGAAAGCAAATGTTTAACCACAGGTCGTTCCCCCTTATGCCCTGTTGATATAGTCCACAAGCCTGTCCACATCAGCAGCGTTAAAGCGGAACGTGTCCTGCCCTACGTCAAAGCTGATGTACCCGCCGTTCTTCCCCATTTGATTCTTGATTTCAGCGCCCAGCGCGGCGACGTCAACGTTCTCGTCGTCCGTCATAACGCCAAGCATCTTGAGCGTGGGCTTGTACTTGCCGATGAGGTTGTCCGGCTTGGCAGCCGCCATACCAACGGCCACGCCGTACAGAATCGCTTTTGCGCCGCTAATGGATGGGCGCACCTCTGAATCGTAGAAGTGCGCCACACCCGCGGCGATCTGATTTACAGTCGCCATATGTTTTTAGCCTCCTGTGCTTGCGCCAGCCGCAGCCGCCGTCGGCGCAGTCCAAGAATTATAGCGCGGCATAGGCGGCGGACAGATGTTCGTGTCCGGAATGACCGTCTTGGTCATGCCCTGCAATGCCGCAACCTGATTCTGCAAGCAGCCGATGATGCCGTTGTTGGTCGCGTTGTAGACCGCCTGCTGTGCAATCTGGCTCTCAAGCCCGCGCAGTCTGCCGTCTACATACTGGTACAGCTCCAGCGACTTCTTGTCGGTGTAGATTTCAGCGTTCTTGTTGGCAAGCTCGCCCTCAAGCCGTGCGATGTGTCCAGCCTGTTCCGCCTCATACCTCGTGACAACGTGATTCTCGCTGCAACAGCCGTCCGCATAACGCGGATTCCACCCGTTCAGCAGCGCACTGCCGCCGCCCAGCAGACCGAGCGCAGTACCCGCGATACCCAGACCCAGACCAGCACCGGCAACACCCTTAGATGCGTATTCCTTGTATTCCATAAACGCACCTCCTTTCTGCCCACATTTTCCCATTTTGGCATCCGCTCGGCGGGTCAGTTTCGGGGCAGATTCAGGACACAGGGCGCAAAAAAAGAACCCGGAAGGTTTTCCCCCTCCGGGTTCTGTCATTTAAATGTTTTGTCGGCCTCGGCAAAACATCCTGTCTGCCGTCGCTGTCTTGCTCTGACGCGGTTAATCTTGTCCTGCACTTTTCGTGATTCGCGCTTGACGGTTTCCGGCGAAATGTGCAGCCGTTGCGCCGTTGCAATCAGGTTGTCCGTCTGCGCGCGGGTGACAAACACCTCTCTCTGTCTGTCCGTCAGCCCGCACGCCTGTATCAGCTCATCACGCTCATCCTTAGTAAATCCCGCAAACGTGATTTTGCCGCACATCAGTCTCCCTCCGTGCCCTCGTCGTTCTGTTCCTTAATCTGTTCAAGCGCTTTCTTGATAAACGCAGGGAACGGCACGCCGATGATTGCCAGATTCTCGGTGATGCTCAGTCCCTCGTTCGCGATATAGAACATCGCCATCGCGTCGCGGAAAACCCGCGTCCCTTCGGGCATCACGCGGTCGAGCTGTGCCGCCATAAAGACCACCACCAGCATAACCGCCTTCTTGAGCAGTCCGTGCCAGCCCGTCTTGCTGTCCAGCTTTCCGCCGTCCGTCTTCGGGCTTTTGCCCATCGCCCCGCAAATGCACCCTGTCACGTAGTCAATGCCCATCATGTAGCACAGCACGATCAGCAACGTGTCCCAACCTCCCATTGCACCCGCGATTGCTCCGCCCGCAAGTGCCGCCATCTTGAGTACCTTATCCCAGATTCCAGACCAGTTGTTCATGGTCATCCTCCTTTCAATCTTCCGCGATTTCCCATTTTCCCGCCAGCGTGATGTATACGCCGTCGCTTCTGCGAAGGGTCGTCGTGCTGACCTCTACATTTTCAGTGTAGTTCGCGCCATCGTTTTCCTTGGTATTTCCTGCTTTTTTATCGTCCAAGTTGCTGTCAGCGTTGCTGTCAATGCTGCTGTCAAGGGTCAGATATTCCCCCGACATGTACCCCGCCACGCCGTTTTCCAGCTTGCCGAACACCCAGCCCGTGCCGCCCGCCTCGCGGATGACGTTCACCCGCGCGCCGTTCTCGGCCTTGGCGATGACCTTTGATCGCGTGCTTGCGCCCTCACGGATGTTGAGATATCCGCTGGTCACGCTCACCGTTGCATTGCCAAACATGGTATCACCTCCTTCCGCGTTATCGTCACAAACCTCAATCATCCGGTGCTTTCCAAGCCCGTTCCATCCGCGTTTTTCCGTCAGCTCGGTTTCCACCACACATCCCCGGCTCTTGCTGGAATGCAGCACCGTGCCGCGCTCCGTCACCAGCCCGGTGTGGCTCACGTCGCCCGTTCCCACGCCCATGAACGCCAGCATGCCGGGCTTCGCGCCGGAAATACCTTCCTGTTTCCACGTCAAATCCCGATATTTGGCGCTCTTGCTGTCGCTGTTCCAGAGGTCGTTCGTGCCCGCAGTCGTGTAGTTTTTGTCGCCGCCCGGCGCTGTGCGGATGACCTTCTTGATGAGGTTGATGCAGTCCAGCTCGCTGTAAGGCGTCCCGATCAGCTCCCGCGCCGTGCGGATGGCCTCACTTGTTTCGATCATTGGCTTTTCCTCCTTTCCGTTTTTTTATCCGAGCAAATGCCCTCGCAGCCGATGAAACTGTTTCAGCGTCCGTCTGCGGGCTAAAGCATACTTTCGGATGTTCTCTTCTGTCGGTTCAATGCCTGCATAACCAAGGTACCAGACAGCCCATTTTCTCGCCCGTTTTCTTTGCATTTCATATTCTTTTTTGCTTTTCATTCGTCCCACGCACCTCCCGCGCGAATGAAGCGACCAACCAGACAACCCACCGCGAAGATGATCGCGCCGCCGACGATGATGTCAAGAATAATCATGGTTTTGCCTCCTCCCGTCAATCAATTAAGCCTGTTCGGTTGCTTAGCCGCCCAGAATTTCTTCCAGCTTTTCTCGCCTGATGTTCCCTGATCTAACGCGCTTTTCAAGCTCCGCCTTAACTGCTCCTTTGCGTTCTTCCGGGACTTGATCCCATGTTTTGTCCCCGGCAATCAGCCGATTCGCCCAGATTTTTGCCATTATTCCAAGCCTCCATCAATGTCACACAATGCGTTTTCAATGTCCGCCAGTCTGGCGGTGTAGTTCTCTTCCAGCTCGCACAGCGCCGCCTCTAACTCTGCGTTGGTGCAAACGGTCTGGGGTTGCAAGTCGTCCCAAGTCATACCGTTGGCTTTTAACACTTTATCAAGCAGCATATTTTTATCACTCCTTAACGGCTTTCGCAATGTCAACGGCAAACACGATTTCGCTTGGCACCGCCAGCTCAAATCCCTCGTCCAGTTTAGGGTAGTGCATTTGCACCGTGCCGCCAGATGCTACTGTGAGCAATTCCAAGTCGTCCACCCAAGCAGCAGACAGGTCGATGATTTCCGGGGTATCAAGGGCTGTCCATACGCCGTTCTGGGTCATACTACCTACATGGTGGTATGACTTAGCCTCAAAGTCGATGTAGTTGTAGGATTCAACCGTTCCCTGCCCGTAGTCCGGGCACAGCGCCAACATTTTCGTCGGCAGGGCAGTGGTGTGGATAATTTCGCCGCTCTCCTTTTCGCTCATCACGCTATCAACGGAGGCTACAATCAAATCGGCGGTATAGGGTTCAAAATGATGCGCCGTATTGCCAGGCTCAAGCATAATTTTTGATATGGTGGTGACGCTGCCGATAGGCACCTCTTGCCCGACATTGCCGAGAAAAACACATACAATTTTTACAAAATTCTCCAAAACGTTAATCGTTTTTTCTGGGGCATTAGACGTTATGGTAGTCTCAATTATGTTTTTGCCGTCCTGCGTATAAAACCGAACAATCGACGCACCCGTGCCAACTATTTCAGCGCGCAGCGTATACATCCCGGCAAGTCCATTTATGTCAAGCGTTCTGCTGCTTTGTCGGTAAGCGCCTGAGGACAAAGTCGTTAGCGTATAATTATAATTTCCGTTTTTTGTCACGCTTAATTGGGGGGATGACGCGGGGAAATCATCCGGAAACACCTGATATCCTTTGCGGCTCATACCGCCGATTTTGCGAAGCCCTGCATAATCTTTCGCTCCGACGGGGACGTTGATCTCAGAGCCACTGCCCACAACAGTTTTGCAATCGTAGGTATACCCCTGCTGCATTTTGATAGCATACCGTGCTGTTGCTTCTGCGCGCTCAGCTCGTTTTTCAGTTTTTTCGAGCTTTCCGGATAGCGCGATAGTATCTTCTGTTATTTGATTGATTGCTTCTCCCGTAACTTTCGCGTCCGCCGCCTCCCCCTCCTGGGTCAGCGTCGCGTCGATGACAGCATCCTTGCCCGGTTCGCCTTTTGCGCCTTGCGGCCCTTGCGGCCCTACCGCGCCTTCCATTCCTTGCGGTCCGGTTGCACCCGTGTCACCCTTGGGACCTCGCAGGCTTTCAAGCTGTTCGGACGTGAAATCGTCAAAGGTAAACGCGTCTCCTTTTGCGCCCGTTTCGCCCTGCGGGCCGGTATCTCCCTTCTCGCCCCTGTCCCCCTTGTCCCCTTTTTCACCCTTGGGTCCCTGCGGGCCAATCGGGCCTGTTTCACCCCTATCTCCCTTCGGCCCGCGGAAGGATTCAAGCTTGACCTCCATGCTGCCTACATTTTGGGTCTCACAGGTGCATGCAGGGCATCCGTTTGCTTCAAGCACGACAAAACATCCGGGCGGTTCAGGCGTGATCATTTCCCGATAACCCGTAATCTTTCCGTTGCTTTCCGTCACGTCCAGCGCAAACCGAATCGCATAGGTGTATGCTCTGTGCCTTTTGGAGAGGTTCTCCGTATCCGTTCCGGAGAACATGAGCTTACAAACGCCGTCGTCATCCGGCGTGACCGTTTTGTTGATGACGATCCTGCCGTCCGGCATTTCCGCCACCATGAAAAACATCCGGTCTTGGCTCGTCGGTACATAGCCTGTTGGCACAATCGCCAACAAGCCCGTATCGCCTCGCGTAATGGTAATTTGGCCTTTCCTCGCATCAAACATAGTCGCCACCTCAGCCCATGTTCAGCGCTTCGCGGATGGCTTCCAGGTCGTCGGTCGTCAGTGCAGGATAATCCGCCGCGATATCGGCAAAATCCTCGCCGTTGGCAATGCGGATTCTAAAGGCACGGGTCATAATGCGCAGCTTCAAAGCGTTCAAAGTTTTCATCTTTTTAACCTCCAATCAAATCAGCCATCATCAAAATCAGATCGTCGTTTGCGGATTCCAGCGCGTCCGTGCGCTGCTCCACGTTGTTCACGCGCTCCTCAGTCGTCAACGGCGGCGCGGGCAATGCGTCAAAGTCCGCGTCCATCTCGGCCTGTGTCCGCTGCGCAACCAGCCCATCGACAAGCTTGTAGCGGTACACGCCGCGCTCATCCGTGAGCGGCTTGAGCAGATAGTTGTTCTGCGCGTGCCGGTATCGGTCGCCCTCGCCCTCGTCAATCTGTGTCCAGCCGTCGCCGCTCACAAACGCGTCGCTGTTGATCGCCGTCACGCGCCCCGCGTCGTCGGTCTGCACCAGTACCTTGCAGCTCTCTGTGTCCATGTCATCCCTCCTTTACAGGTCGGCAGAAATGTCAATATCTCCCTGCGGCGTAATCACGCCCGTGCAGATGCCCGTTACAGATACCGCGCACTTGACGACGGCACGGTTTGCGTTTGCGTTATGCGCCGTAGCCGTCTCGGTCGTCGTTCCCTGCGCGCTGCCCAGCGTGTAGTAAAACTTCCCGCCGCCCGTCACTGTCGGCGCAATCCGCATCGCCTGTAATGGTATATAAGCGTAAGCTACGCCACCCGTTGCGCGTCCGCCGAACGTCTGCGTATCGCCCTTGATCTTCCGATAATACCGCAGGCACTCGGCCAGTTCTGCCGCGTATCCCTTCGGCACATATGGCGGCAGGGTCTCCGCTGTGTATTCGCCCTCGTAGAGCGCCGCCCAGCGGACGACCGCCGCCGTGCCGGTGCTGCCTGTGTCCGGCGAAATGTACACGTTCACCACTTCGTCCCCGGTCAGGCCATCCGGCTTTGTCAGCTTTACAACCAGTGTACGTTCCACCGCGTCGCCCTGAAAATACGCCGTGCCAAAATTCGTCGTGCCGCTGCCGATGTAGACAAACAGTCGGCACGCCACCGGGAAAACGCCGCGTACCGCAAACGTCATCACGTCGGCAAACCGTTTCGCCTCGATCCGCTGCTGAATGCCCGCCGTCCAGTTCGTCTTGTCCGACACGATTTTCAGCCCGTCTGCCGCCTGTGAAACCGTCGCGCCGCTCGTCCGCATCCAGCGATCCACAGCATACCCGGTCGCGCCGTGCGCCCCGTTCACGCCCGCCTGCGCAATCGGGTGGGCAAAGTCGCTGTTGTCCAGCAGGTTGTATACGCACGCGCCCGTGTCGCCCTGTGGCCCCTGCTCACCCTTCGGCCCTTGCGCTCCCTGTGCCTGTACGCCCGTATCCAGTTCGCCGACAAACCAGTTGCCGTTCTCGCCGATGTACGGCGACGCGCCGGGCGGCCCCGTCAGTTCCGCTTTCTGTTCCGGGGTCAGGTCGTCAAAGGTCAGGCTGAACGTCTCCTTCGCGCGTTCGATGTGAACGCGCATTGGCGCGCACTGTACGCAGCCCGTGCAGCATCTCTCGTTTTCCTTCATTTCATCCCTCCTTGAGTGCGTCCACAATGTCCATTCTCCCCGGCGCGCACGGCGTAATCACCTCGCGGCAGGCCGTCACCTTTCCCTTGGCGTCCACCGCCGCTTTCAGGGCGAACCGAATGTCCCAGACATAGCTTCCGGGTCTGAGCCGCGCCGTGTCCGCGCTGGCAAACTCGATCTTCACGCGCCCATCCGCCTCCGGCACAATCGTCTTTTCCATCACCGCGCGCCGCCCCGGCTTCTCCCGCACCGTGAAAACCGCCCGATCTTCCGCCGTCGGCACATAGCCTTCTTCGTCCGGAATCACCGCCAGCAGCCCGGTGTCGCCCGCCGTCATCATGATCTGCATCCCGTTTACGCGAAACACGCCTTCATCCTCCTTGTAAAGACCCGCACGCCGTCCCGAATCAGTCCCGTCGCTTTCACCCCGTTCAGCCAGATTTCCGAGAGCTGCACACCGTTGAAAAACACCGGCAGCAGGTCGTCCTGTGTCCCGCGCAGAATCACAATGCCGCTTCCGCCCGCGGCCGCTTCGCCGCCCATGGTTCCTTCTTCATAACCGCCGCCCGGCCCGCCTGCGCCGCCGCCGGTTGACGCCGCTCTTTCCTCCATCCCTTCCCTCGTCTTTTCCCATTTCCGCGATAGTTCAGCCAATAAAGTGTACCCTATTGGAACACCCCTTTCCGCTTTAGACGAACAAAATCAAGCTGTTGGGAATTTGAGGCAAAAGGTGGGACGGCATGGGCCGGCCCTGTTTGGAAGCGGCCGACATCACCGGCAAATTTTTTTGGAGGACGTATGATTTCCTATTTCGACGAGTCGTTTTATCTTGGTGAAAAACTTGCCCAACTCAAGGTCGTTGATCCTAACGGCGATCTGAACGGCGGCAAACCGTGGACGACCACCAGCGAAGTCCGGGCCGCCTTTACCCAGAACGGCCTGACCGCCGAACAGCACTTTGAGCAGTACGGCCAGTATGAAGGTCT
>OHAY01000438.1_pt1 | contig 43368 bp, 36 predicted proteins | sample 1577191 | NCBI WGS metagenome assembly OHAY01 (sample SAMEA3541504, study PRJEB24748) | human gut metagenome | biome: human gut; feature: human-associated habitat; material: faeces | place: China | collected 2012 | reverse complement strand
GAACAGATGTAAAAGACGGTCTGACCATGGACCCTTCATTTAAGGATATGGACAGGGTATTTAAGGCGATTGATAAGCAGTACCATATGAAGGCGATTGCAAGAACAGTCCGCTATGTCCATTCAGGAAGCAACAACTCCTTAAAGGCATTCTTCTATACCAATGGAGAGACTTACGAAAGCAAGACCATTAATTTCGATATCGTTGACCGTGTCGGCGGTGGCGATGCGTTCTCATCAGGTCTGATTTATGCGTTGATGGAAAATATGGATCCGGAAGATGTTGTCAATTTCGCAGTGGCTTCTTCCGTAATGAAACATTCTATCCGCGGCGATACGAATATTACAAGTGTTGCACAGATTAAGAGTCTGATGAACAATGCTTCCTTTGATGTGCAAAGATAATAAATGAAGCGTAATTAATATACAGGAGCGTTTTGTCGGTGGTTTTGAGACTGCCGTAACGCTCCTGTTTTTGTTATTCGCCCAATATGGGCAAGCTTTAATTTATACCTTTAGCGTAATTTTTAGGCGAACTTCCGTAAAATTGCTTAAATGAATTGCTGAAATGTTCGCATGATGAGTAGCCGAGAATTTCAGCAATTTCACGGATTGGTTTTTTGGCTTCCAGCAGTATAATAGCGGCGGACATTCTCGCTTCAGTTCGTTTTTGTAAAAAAGTTTTTCCGTACTGTTCTTTTAACAGCCGTTCAGTCTGCCGTTTGCTTAATCCGATTCTTTTCGAGAGCAAATCTAAAGTAATAGAACTGTAATCATATAAAAAGGCGTTCTCAATTATAAGATTTCTTGCCGTATTCAGGGAAAATTCAGGCAAAATACTAAAGCTGCGTGAGGAATCTTCGTAATTTCTGATAATCAGAATCAACAGCATTTTGCATAGCGCTTCAAGATTATAAGTGTAGCCTGTAAACCGGTTTGAGAGTTCTTCAAATATTTGTTTGAAAATAATAATTTTTAATTAAATAGCAAAAAAATGGAATGTTAGAATCGGAGGTGCCTATGGGAGCGGATTCACTATACTATATTAGGAATTATAGCGGAAATTATTACAGGATAAACAATGTAAATGAATTGGTGGCTGTAAGAAATGAAACAGATGCAACAGTATTTAATTATGACCAGGCGAGAAGCCATATTGGAACAGGAAAGAAAAATGATATATCTGAACAAAGTGAAGATGTAGTTAGTCAGGTTATGGCGGGGAGGAGTGATGAAAAACAAATGGAAAATGTTGAGGGAATGGTTAGCTAGAAGGTTATAAGAAGATTTATGGAAGGAGATACGGCTATGTCAAAAATAAGTGAAGAAACAATTAAATGTCCAAAGTGTGGAAAAAATAGTAAGTTTGTTATGTGGAGCAGCATAAATACTGTTCTTGATCCAGAAATGAAGAAGAAGGTATTAACAGGAGAGATTTTTAAATTCAAATGTAATAAGTGCGGTTGTGAGGCAAGGATAAATTATAGCAGTCTCTATCATCAGATGGAAGATAGAATAATGATATATTATGTTCAGGATGAGGAAGACTATGAAAGTGCATGCAATATGTTTAGTGGCGAAGATATGCCTGAAATATTCGAGGATTTAATGGCAGAAAAATATCTGTATAGAATCGTAACATCGCCGGAAGAATTAAGAGAAAAAATAATTATTTTCGATAATGGATTAGACGATAGAGTAATAGAGATTGCAAAGATTTTTTACATTGGTCAGGCAAAAGAACAAGGCATTAAAGTAAAACATATATTCTTTGATGTAAGCAGTGAGGGCAAGTATATGTTTATTATATTTGATGAAAATGGAGAGACGAAAATGGCAAGCATTGAGAAAGAATTATTGGAAAAAATTAGAGAAGAAGTGTTGAAGGATAGTCCGGATATTAGAGAGGATAGGTTGGATATAGACGAAAACTGGGCGTTGGAAAAGATGATGGAGGGAGGAAAATAGAGATTGGTGGTTAGAGTAAAAAATGTTATACTAGATATAAGTTTTTAGGCAATAAAAAAAGACTTATGAAAAGTCTTTTTAATTCACACGATGTGAGCCTTGCGGCGATGTCGGATAAATCCTTATTTGAACTCACCTTGTAATTTCAAGTTGAGTATATCATAAAGAAATAATTTGTCAATAGGAGGAATAAGAAAATGGAACAAAATTATTATTTAGGGTTGGATATGGGAACATCATCTTTAGGATGGGCAGTAACCGATGAGAAGTATCAGTTACTTAGAAGAAAAGGAAAAGATCTCTGGGGGGTGCGTTTATTTAGCGAAGCCGAGACTGCAGCAGATCGAAGAAGTCATAGAGTTTCAAGAAGAAGACGTGAAAGAGAAAAAGCAAGAATTGCATATTTAAAAGAAGTTTTCGCAGAAGAAATTAATAAAAAGGATCCTGGATTCTTCCAAAGATTAGAAGATAGCAAATATTATGAGGAAGATAAAAGAGAACACCAACCTTTCGCCTTATTTGCAGATTCAGGATATACGGACAAGGAATATTATAAAGATTTTCCAACAATATTTCACTTAAGAAAAGCATTATTAGAGGCTGATACGGACGGAAAAGAATATGATGTAAGATTAGTTTATTTAGCAATATTAAATATGTTCAAACATAGAGGACACTTCTTAAATGCAACGTTAGATGAAAAAAGTGGTGGAAATTTAGATGAATATATTGACAAATTATACAATGATTTATATGAGAATTTTGATATTGCAATAAAAAAGGTTGATATTTCAGAAATAAAAAATATTCTTTCATCTAAGGATTTGTCTAATACAGGAAGATTGGAAAAGTTATTAGATATATTTGAATTATCAAAGAGCAAAAATAAAAGAGAAACAGAAATTTTTAAATTGGTATGTGGTTTAAAAGGAAAATTGTCAAAAATTTTTGGTGAGGATAGTTTTTCAGAAGAACTTGTTAATTTCTCAATGTCTTTTAGGGATGCTAATTATGATGAAGAAATAATAACTTTAGAGGATAATTTAAGTGAAGAATATTTTGAAATGGTTATGAATTTAAAACAAATTCATGACTGGTCAGTTCTTGAAAATATAATGAACGGACAAGCGTATATTTCACAGGCAAGAGTTTTAGCATATGAAAAACACGAAAAAGATTTAAAAATATTAAAGAGCTTTTTTAAGAAAAATTCTATGACTGAATATAATAAAATGTTTCGCCAAATGAATGATAATAACTACAGTTCTTATGTTGGCTCAGTTAACTATAAAAATGAAAGCATTAGACGTGGAAGTAAATGTAACAGCGAAGAATTTTTCAAGAGCATTCTTAAAGCAATAAAGGAATGGGATGATTGTGAAGAAAAAATCTATATTGAAGATGAAATTGAGAAAGGTACTTTTTTGCCTAAACAGATTACAACATCCAACGGGGTTATACCTAATCAGGTACATAAGAAGGAATTAAAGAAAATTTTGACAAATGCAGAGATTTATTTACCATTTTTGTCAAGTAAAGATGAGAGCGGGTTAACAGTAAGTGAAAGAATAGTTGAGATGTTTAGTTTTCAAATACCTTATTATGTTGGACCAATTAGTTACAGCTTAGATGAAAAGGCTACTACACATAGAAATAATGTATGGTCAGTAAGAAAAGAGTCAGGTAGAGTATACCCATGGAATTTTGAGAAGAAAATAGATATAAAGAAATCATCAGAAAACTTTATTAGCAACCTGATAAATCATTGCACGTATTTGAATGGTGAAAGTGTGTTACCTAAAAACTCATTATTGTATGAGAAGTTTATGGTTCTCAATGAACTAAATAATCTTAAAGTAAATGAACAGAAAATAAGTGTTGAGACTAAGCAGGATATTTATAATAAATTGTTCAAAAAAGGTAAAAAAGTGACAGCAAAAGCAATAGTAAAATACCTTAAAGAAAATGGTTTAGTTGATAATAGCGATGAACCGGCACTAACAGGAATAGATGGAGATTTTACTAACAGACTTGCAAATTATAAAAAGTTTTTGGAAATTTTTGAAACTGACACATTAACATATGAACAGGAGCAGATTGCAGAAAATATAATTTACTATTCAACTATATATGGCGACTCAAAGAAGTTCTTGGAAGAAAGAATAAGAGAATTATATGGCGAAGTTTTAAATGAAAAACAAATTAAACGAATATTAGGCTTGAAGTTTAAAGATTGGGGCAGATTCTCTAGAGAACTATTAGAATTAGTTGGAGTAGAAATAAGTACAGGAGAACAGTGTTCTATAATTTCAAAAATGTGGAATGATAACTACAACTTTATGGAATTAATGACAAAAGACAAATTCTCATATGCATTTGAAATAGAGGAGAGAGTCAATAAAATCGAAAAAACTCTATCAACCATAGAATATGAGGATTTAGATGAACTTTATATTTCAGCTCCAGTTAAGAGAATGGTTTGGCAGACAATTCTGGTTTTAAAAGAGTTAGTAGAAACAATAGGGTATCCGCCTGAAAGAATTTTTGTCGAAATGGCAAGAGATGTTGATGCAAAAAAAGAGAGAAAAGAAAGTAGAAAGAATAAGCTGTTAGCTTTGTATGCTAATTGTAAAAAAGAAGAACGAAACTGGAAAAAAGAAATAGAAGGTAGAGATGAGGCTGAATATAGAAGTAAGAAATTATATCTTTATTATGTTCAAAAGGGAAGATGTATGTATTCAGGTAAACCAATAGAATTAAAAGACTTATTCAATGATAATTTATATGATATTGATCATATTTATCCTAGACATTTTGTGAAAGATGATAGCATTGAGAACAATTTAGTTTTGGTTGAAAAGAATTTTAATGCACATAAAAGTGATACTTTCCCGATAGAATCCGGTATAAGAAAAAATATGGAATTTATGTGGCGAAGTCTAAGAGAAGGAGGTTTTATCACACAGGAAAAATACAATAGATTAACTAGAAGAGATGAGTTTACAGATGATGAACGTGCTAACTTTATTAGTAGACAAATTGTGGAAACAAGACAGGGAACAAAAGCAATAACAAATTTGTTTGAACAGACATTTCCATCTACAGAAATAATTTATGTAAAAGCTGGAAATGTAAGTGATTTTAGACATAAATTTAATTTTGTTAAGTGTAGAAATGTTAACGATTTTCATCATGCACAGGATGCTTATCTAAATGTTGTTGTGGGAAACGTTTATTATACTAAATTTACACGTAATCCGTTGAATTTCATAAAGGATTATAAAAGAGATCCTGAAAAACACCAATATCATATGGATCATATGTTCCAGTATCCTGTTGCAAGAAATGGTAAAACAGCTTGGGCAACAAAAGGTGGAGAAAGCATTAAAACCGTAAGAAGTGTTATTGCTAAGAATACGCCACTAGTTACTAGAATGAATTATGAAAAGCATTCGGGACAAAATGGAGGAATAACAGATCAGAATATTTATTCAGCAAAAAAAGCAAAAGCTAATTCATATTTGCCAATAAAAACAACGGAAGAAAGATTGAAAAATGTTGAAAGGTATGGAGGATATGGATCGATTACAATAAAATATTTCTTTTTAGTAGAGCATATGAAGGGAAAGAAAAAAATTAGAACAATAGAAGGGTATCCAGCATATTTGAATGATTCGATTGAAAATTTAGAAGAATATTGTGTTAAAGTTTTAGGATATGAAATGCCTGAAATAAAAATGGCAAAAATAAAAATAAAATCAGTATTCAAAATCAATGGATTCTATTATTACTTGAATGCAAAGAGTGACAATAGAATTGTATGGGGAAATGCAGTGCAGTTAAAAATGAATCAAGAAGATGTTGAATATATACGTAAATTGTCAAAAGCAAACGATGAATATATAAGTGAAAAAATAAACAGCAAAAAGAATATTGAATTATATGAAAAGTTAAGAAAAAAATATTCGGAAGGAATTTATTCAAAGAGAGTTGTTGTAGCAATAGAGGCATTTGAAAAGGGAATGGAGAAATTCGAAACGTTATCAATAAAAGAACAAATAGAAATTTTGTTGGAAATGGTAAATTATTCCAAGGACTCGGTCTCAAAAATAAATCTGTCTAAATTAGGTTTGAGCGCAAATTCGGCGTACTGTAGAACTAGTAAAGAAATTAGCAAGTTGAAGGAATGTAAGCTAATTAATCAGTCGGTTACAGGTCTATACGAGAATGAAATTGACCTGTTAACAGTATGAGTTGGAGAACAGTCGTAATATCAAGTAATGCTAAACTGGACTATCAAATAGGGTATATGGTAGTTAGAGGAGAAAAAACTACTAAGATTCATTTAAACGAGATAGGAATGTTAATAGTGGAAAGTACAGCAGTGTCTATGACATCCTATCTCTTAAGTGAACTAATGAAAAATAAGATTAAAGTCGTTTTTTGTGATGAAAAAAGAAATCCTTGTAGCGAGTTGGTTTCATATTATGGAAGTCATGATACAAGCTCAAAGATAAGAAAGCAAATTGAATGGACAAAAGATGACAAGGACCATATATGGACAGAAATTGTTTCCGAGAAAATTAAACAACAGGCATTAATGTTACAACGTTATCAAAAAGAAGAAGCAAATATGTTATTTGAATATATGGAAGAAGTAGAGTTTGGTGATATTACGAACAGAGAAGGTCATGCAGCAAAAGTTTATTTTAATACATTGTTTGGAAAGAAGTTTACAAGAACAGATGAGAATCCTATAAATGCGGCATTAAATTATGGATACGGTATTATATTGTCTATTTTTAATCGTGAAATTGTGTCATCAGGATATTTGACACAGATAGGATTGTTTCACGATAATATGTTTAATCAATTTAATTTAAGTTCAGATTTAATGGAGCCATTTAGACCATTAGTAGACCAACTTGTTGTCGAGTTAAAACCGGAAAAATTTGAAACAGAAGAAAAAAGAAAAATGCTTGAATTATTAAACAAAGAGGTTGAAATATGTGGAAAGATGGAAGTGGTGACCAATGCAATAAAAATTTACTGTCGAAGTGTTTTTGATGCATTAAATGACAGAGATATTTCGTTAATAAGGTTCTATTATAATGAGTTATAGATATATGAGAGTTATTGTAATGTTTGACTTGCCTGTAGCTACAGCAAGTGATAGAAGAGAGTACACACATTTTAGAAAATATTTAATAAAGAATGGTTTTCTTATGATGCAAGAAAGTATTTATTGTAAGTTGGCTCAAAATTCTACAGCAGCAGATTTGATTATACAGAATATTAGGAAAAATAAGCCACCATCAGGATTGGTTCAGACTTTAAAAATTACTGAAAAACAATTTTCAAGAATAGAGTATATTGTTGGGAAAAAAGAAAGTGAAGTACTTGATTCTGATGAAAGGATAGTTATTTTATGAAGTTAGTAAACAGCAAATATAATCTTGATATAGAGTTTGAAGAAAATATTTCTAACACATTGGTATTGGAAAACAAACAACATATGATAGATGTTATTCAAAATCTAATACTTCAGTTGAAGGGCGATGAAGGAGACTTTGTTTTATCGTCTGAGAAAAATGTAAAATTTGACAAAGTAGTTGAATTTATCACAAATCCTTTCGAAATAGATTTTAACAATAAAAAGATAGCAACAAAGTTGTTTGAACAGTTAACAGCAGTAGCATCTGAATGTGTTGAAGAGTATAATTTCATTAATGGAAAAATAGTAGGTACATTAGATGATATATGTAGTAAGATAGAGTATTCTAATTTGGAATACAATTTAGAATACGAATGGAAATCTATATTTAAATTATACAATGTAAGAATTGGAGAAAACTATAATTCTTTATACGAAAAAATAGAAGAATATGTAAAAGTATTAGCTGATATTTTGCATATAAAGTTACTTATTTTTTTGAATATTAAAGAATATTTAACAGAAGAGGAAATAGATAATCTTCAAAAGATTTGTTTTTATAAGAAAATTTTTCTGTTGTTAATTGAATCAGAAGAACGTTTTGTACTAGATAATGAAAAAACATTTATTATAGACAAAGACAGGTGTTTAATTGTAAAATAAAAATATCGGAAGTTACAATACCACCAGGTATATAGGTTCGGTGATGACCATTTGAGGTTTGAGAACCTTGTAATTTCAGATAAGTGTAAAACATTCATTATACTTATATACATAGTCTATTGGTTTGAGAACCTTGTAATTTCAGATAAGTGTAAAACATAAATATTTATTATTGTTTGCGATAGCTTGTTTGAGAACCTTGTAATTTCAGATAAGTGTAAAACAGCTGCTTTCTTTCCTGGAACATATAAACAGTTTGAGAACCTTGTAATTTCAGATAAGTGTAAAACCGTGAAGTTTGTTAATTTAAACAAAATTCCGTTTGAGAACCTTGTAATTTCAGATAAGTGTAAAACTAATCTCTGCTATATCTTCCCAAGTAAAGCGTTTGAGAACCTTGTAATTTCAGATAAGTGTAAAACCAATCAAATAAAAGTTCCTAAATTTGATAGGTTTGAGAACCTTGTAATTTCAGATAAGTGTAAAACAACGTGATGGAGTAGAGTATTCTGATGCTAGTTTGAGAACCTTGTAATTTCAGATAAGTGTAAAACAAGAGAAAGTGTTCCTTCAATCACAAGAAAGTTTGAGAACCTTGTAATTTCAGATAAGTGTAAAACTTTTTTATTGTATATGACATATCCGGCATAGTTTGAGAACCTTGTAATTTCAGATAAGTGTAAAACTTGTGAATAGCTTCAATCATCTGGTCGTATGTTTGAGAACCTTGTAATTTCAGATAAGTGTAAAACTTCTTTAACTCTTTTTTCATTAATCATTTTGTTTGAGAACCTTGTAATTTCAGATAAGTGTAAAACTTGTTCATCAGGTGGTAATGTATCATTATGGTTTGAGAACCTTGTAATTTCTTATAAGTGTAAAACCCGGTGACTTTAACTGTATCAAGTGTCCCAGTTTGAGAACCTTGTAATTTCTTATAAGTGTAAAACTGAATAATGCAACCGAACTCACCAGCACGAGTTTGAGAACCTTGTAATTTCTTATAAGTGTAAAACGAAAAATCCAATGTCAAAAGGAAAGTAATCGTTTGAGAACCTTGTGATTTCTTATAAGTGTAAAACAAGGAACCTTAAGTAATGTCGTCCTGTACTGTTTGAGAGCCTTGTAAATTCACATAAGTGTAAAACATAGACAAAATATGTGAAAAAATTGAATTGTCAACCCAGCGATATAATGGAATATGTGGATGAAAAGGCAAAATTCAAGCGCAAATCACACAATTGTAAAAAACTTAAAGATATAGAATAACTAAACTAACAAAGGAGATATAACTATGGATGATACAACAAAGGGAAAATTAAGCGTAAATATTAGAGAAATAAACAAAAATCTTATGCGTATTGCAGAAGAGAAGCTTTCAACAAAGGAATTAGTCAAAATGGAATTTGATGCAATAAGAGCTTTAATTGATGATTGTGAAAAATTAGCAGTTAAATAATTAAAAACAATATAACTAAACAAAACAAAAGTTTGAGAGCCTAGAAAATTAAAGGAGGGCATTGAATATGTCTAAAATTGTATGCAAAGTCCTGACGAAACTAAAAGACAAAGTATAGAAAGTCTAAAGGTTCGAGAGGAAGCATTGGAGTATTTACATCAAAATGGATTTAAAACTATTAATGATGTAGTCAAAAGGCAAATGGAAATTCCAGGGGAACATAGAGGAAATATATACGTCTATTTGTTTTTTGGAATGGAAGATTAAAAAGAAAAATCTAGTGACTAGACTTAAATTTATATGTTTAATATATATAGTCACTAATGTGAGTACCTATTTTTTGAATTATTATGATATAGATTATGTCCTATAAATACCACGCATTGCGTGGTAAACCCCCTTGCACAACCTTAATTTTTGCACTATACTATATTAGTTAGAGATGTAATCTCAAATAGTATTTCATAGTAGGAGAAAAGTGAAAATGACAAAAGTTAGAACAAGATTCGCACCTAGTCCAACAGGAAGAATGCATGTAGGAAATTTAAGAACTGCACTTTATGAATTTTTGATTGCTAAGCATGCAGGTGGAGATTTTATTTTAAGAATAGAAGATACAGATAGAGAGCGTTTGGTTGAAGGCGCAGTTGATATTATTTATAGAACTATGGCTGAAACAGGTCTTGTACATGATGAAGGTCCTGATAAGGATAAGGGATTTGGTCCTTATGTTCAGAGTGAGCGTCAGGCATCAGGTTTATACCTTGAATATGCTAAGAAGTTAATTGAATCAGGAGATGCATATTACTGTTTTTGTGATAAGGAGAGATTGGAATCTTTGAAGACTTCTGTAGGTGAAGATGGAAAAGAGATTACAGTTTATGACAAGCATTGTCTTCATTTATCAAAAGAAGAAATCCAGGCAAATCTTGATGCAGGCAAGCCTTATGTAATTAGAATTAACATGCCAACAGAAGGAACTACAACTTTTGTTGACGAATTATATGGTGAGATTACTGTTGAAAACAAAGAACTTGACGATATGATTTTGATTAAGTCAGACGGATATCCAACATACAATTTTGCTAACGTTGTTGACGATCATCTTCAGCAGATTACTCACGTTGTAAGAGGTAATGAATATATTTCTTCATCACCTAAATATCAGAGATTATATGAAGCTTTTGGTTGGGAACCACCTAAATACGTTCATTTACCTTTGATTACAGATGAAAATCACAAGAAGTTAAGCAAGCGTTCAGGTCACGCTTCATATGAAGATTTAATTGAACAGGGATTTTTACCTGAAGCAGTTGTTAACTATTTGGCACTTTTAGGATGGAGCCCTGAAGACAATAGAGAAATCTTTTCACTTGATGAGTTGATTAAGGAATTTGATTATCACAAGGTAAACAAGAGCCCATCAGTATTTGACATTCAGAAGCTTAAATGGATGAATGGGGAATACATTAAGGCTATGGACAATGAAAAATTCTATGAAAAAGCTATGCCATACATCAAGAAAGTTATTACTAAGGATTTGGATTTAGAGAAGATTCTTGATATGGTTAAGACTAGAATTGAAACATTCCCAGAGCTTATGGATATGGTTGATTTCTTTGAAGAATTACCTGAATATGATGTGGCTATGTACACTCATAAGAAGATGAAAACTAATTCAGAAAATTCATTAGAAGTGTTAACAGAATTACTTCCAATTCTTGAAGCAACAGATGATTATTCAGTTGACGGACTTCACGATACAGTATTTGAATATATTGGAAAGAAGGGCTGCAAGAATGGTCAGGCTTTATGGCCACTTAGAACTGCAGTTTCAGGAAAGCAGATGACACCTGCCGGGGCTTTTGAAATTATGGAAGTTATTGGAAAAGAAGAATCTATTAGCAGAATTAAGAAAGGTATTGAATTATTATCAAAATAATTTTAATACGAAATATAGTTATTAAGCGAGTAACTGTCAGGTTAATAACTATAAGAAATGTTAATAGATTGATTTTAAAATAATATAAATGTTAAAAACATTAAAAAGACTTTTGATTAAAGCTGTAAATAGCATATCAAAGGTCTTTTTTAATAATAAAATCCTTCGGATAATAGAAAAGCTTTTGTTTGTAATCTGAGTATTCTTTGAAAAAACATAAGAAAGCATAAGAAATCACATTTATCTGTTTACACTTTAGTCAGACTGTGATAGACTTTCAGTACTTGGAGAGAAACAACCGGAAAGGTTGTATATATGTTTAATAAATCACAGATTCAGGCAATCAGCCATATGGATGGTCCGGCCATGGTTCTTGCAGGACCGGGTTCTGGTAAGACCACAGTTATTACCCATAGAATTAAGAATTTAATAGAGAAGGCGGAAGTGCGCCCGGAGAATATTTTAGTTGTAACTTTTACTAAGGCAGCGGCTATAAGTATGCAGAAGAGATTTTCTACATTAATGAATGGAGGGAAGGGACAACTGGTTACCTTTGGCACTTTTCATAGCGTCTTTTATAAGATTTTGAGAAAATCAAGGCGGTATGAAGCAACGGAGATTCTGTCTGAAAGGCAGAAAACGGACTATATAAGGGAGATTATTGGAAGGTATGGTATTTCTTCTAATGATATTTCAGAATTGTCTCAGAACATTATTAATGATATTGGAAATATTAAAGGTAATATGCTTAATGCTCAGGAATATGAGCCGTCCTGCTGCAAGAAAGAGGATTTTATAAAGGTTTATAACGCTTATAATTTGGAGTTGAAGAAGGATGGCAAGATGGATTTTGATGATATTCTAAGAGAGTGTTATTTGTTGTTATGTGAGAATCATACAATACTTGAACAGTGGAGGGAGCTGTATAAGTATATTTTAATAGATGAGTTTCAGGATATTAACAGAATCCAAATGAATATAATAGAGCTGTTGGCTAGTCCTCTTAACAATATTTTTGTGGTGGGGGATGATGACCAGTCCATTTATGGTTTTCGTGGAGCAAGACCGGAGATTATGATTGAGTTTAAGGATTATTATCCCGAGGCTGAACTTATTGTCTTGAATGTTAATTACAGAAGTACTCAGTCCATAATTAATGTGGCAGGTCGTGTTATTGAAAATAATAAGACCAGATTAGATAAGTGTGCTCACGCTAACAATGATAAGGATTTTCAACCTGATATACGAAAGTTTCGAAATCAAGTGGAAGAATTAAAGTTTGTAGTATCCAAAATAAAGGAATATGAAAATCAGGGGATTAGTCTGTCTGAAATGGCTATTCTTGTTAGGAATAATAGTCAGATTCAGGAGATTTCAAGTTTTTTAAAAAACAGAAAGATAGAAGCGGAAAGTGGAAAGCATAGAAGTAACATTTATAATGGTATGGTTGCAAAGGATATTTTGTCTTATGTTAGAGGAGCATTAAAGTTTGACGGCACATATTTCAATGAAGATTTAATATATGTTTTAAATAAGCCTCAAAGATACATAAGCAGGCAGGTTGTTCTTAGCGTGAATATGAATATTTCCGCTGTTAGAAGAATTTATAGTAAAAACAACATAGACAGTTTTCTATTTCATATTGAGATGATAAGAAAGCTACCACCTCAGGCAGCATTGTCATATATTAGAAAGGGTGCAGGTTATGAGGAGTATTTGCGCCTGTATGCCATTGAAAATAATATTCCAATGTCAGGGTTGTTAAAACAATTGGAACAGTTAGCGCAGGAGTGTAGCAAGTTTAATACATTAGAACAGTGGATAAATAGCATTGATTCAGCACAAAATAGTGAAGGTCAGAATTTTGGTAAAAAGAGCAGTGGAGAAGGTGGCACAAATAACAGGATTAATATTATGACAATGCATGGCTCTAAGGGATTGGAATTTAAGGCTGTGTTTATTGTTGATGCTAATCAGGGAATAATCCCTACGTCAAAGGCATTAAGAGAGAGGGACTTTGAGGAAGAACGCAGACTTTTTTATGTGGCGATAACAAGAGCCATAGATTATTTAAATATATATGCGGTGGAGGAAAGGCTGGGATGCCCCATAGAAGTGTCCATGTTTGTGGAAGAGATGCTGTAGAAAGTTAAATATTTGTGAACTGTATCTATTTTATTGCATTTTCCCGTATGTTTTGATAAAGTTATAGCAAACTAATTGGTATAAAAAAGGTATACTGATAATAAATAGCGGAAAGCGGAAAGAGGAAAAGATGGGAACTAATAATATTGACAATGAAGATGAAGAATTATTTGTAACAATTACATTGGAAGATGATTCAGAGATTGAATGCGAAGTGCTTACAATTTTTGAAGTTGAAGAACAGGACTATATTGCATTACTTCATGATAATGGAGAAGAAGATGGAGAAATATTTATTTATAGATATTTTGAAGACGAAGATGGAGAGCCTGGACTTGACAATATTGAAACACAGGAAGAATTTGACATGGTTTCAGAAGTGTTTGACAGTATTGTTGAAGACGGAGAATATGACGAAATTATCGAGGAATAATATTTAGGACTGTAGGAGTGTAAAGAAGGTCATAATCCGTATAGAGATGATTTGTATGTTAGGATAATTAAATCATCTTTAGAGATAAAGAGGTGATAGGATGCCAGGGACAAACAATGAAGCGACAAGAAAAGAAGAAGTAAAGAAGATAGTAGAAAACAGAAGACGCAAGGCAGAGTTAATTAGAGAGCAACAGATTAAGAAGAGAAACACTATAATAGCAATTGGTGTTGGAATTTTAGTTGTGCTTATTTTGGTAATGGTTTTGGCTAAGTCCTGTTCATCAGGAAAGAAGCCGGCAAAAACTTCGGCAACTACTGCAAAGCAGATTACAACAGTGGCGCAGACTACTGTTCAGGAGACTACTACGGCAGAAGAGTATATGTATACTACTGATGTTTTGAACCTGCGTAAGTCGGCAAGTGCCAAATCCAAACTTATAACTCAGATAGGAGCAGGTAAGAAAGTACAGGTCATCTCAGAGAATGGCAAGTGGTGCCAGATTAAATATGGCAAGGATACAGGATATGTAATGAAGAAATATCTTAGTTATTCTAATATGCTTGATTAAGAGTTTTATATTAATTTTATATTAATAGCGTTAGTATAGTTTTTGAAACTAATGAGATTTAGGGAAGGCTTGAAATTGTTCAGGCCTTTCTTTTACATTATTAAAGTGATAATTAGATTTTATTATTAAAGTTGACTGTTTAATAGATTAGGATTGAGGATATGGAAATGAATTATAGTGAAGCAAGAGAGTATTTGAAGAATGTGAATAAGTTGGGAAGTATTCTGGGACTTAATACCATAAAAGAATTACTTAAGAGATTGGGCAATCCACAAAATGAACTTAAAGTAGTTCACATTGCAGGAACTAACGGAAAAGGTTCCATTATGACTTTTGTTCAGAATATTTTAATGGAATCAGGATATAAGGTTGGAAGATATTGTTCACCTGCAGTTTTTAATGAGCGTGAGATTATAAGAATAAATGACGAATACATATCAGAGGAACAATCTGCTGATTTGCTTACAAGAATAAAAGAAAAATGTGACAGTATGTATAGTGAAGGTTTGCCACATCCTACATCCTTTGAAATAGAAACAGCAGAGGCGTTAATGTTTTTTAAAGAGCAGAACTGTGATATAGCTTTAATTGAATGTGGAATGGGCGGAGAAACTGATGCCACTAATGTATTTGAAAAAGTTCTTTGCAGTGTTATTGCCACAATTAGTCTTGACCATACCCAGTTTTTAGGCAGTACTATTGAAGAAATAACAAAAGTTAAATCAGGAATAATTAAAGAGAACTGTCCTGTTGTAATGTCGAAACAGACAGGGGAGGCTGAGAATGTAATAAAACAGGTTTGTAAGCAGAAGAATTCAGAACTTATAATTCCTACTGAGCATGATTTTGAAAATGTGGAAATAGATGGTTTAACAACAAAGGTTACATACAAAGCATCTAATAATAAAGAATATATTCTTAACCTTCAGGCTCTTGGCACATATCAGATTAAAAATGCAAAAACAGCGGTTGAGGTAGCATTAGTGCTTGATAAAGCATTAACAGAAAAGACCAATATATGCGATGAGTCAGATAAGAATAATAGCACTGGTATGAAAAATAATATTAATAATAGTGGAAGTACAATTGAGAAAAATATAAAAAAAGGCATAGAAAAAACAGTTTGGCCGGGACGTATGGAAGTCATAAGTAAGGAGCCGTTAATTATAATTGATGGCGCTCATAACCCGGGAGCAGTGCTTGAACTAAGGAAAACTTTGGATTTATATTTTACAAATAAGAGAATAACATTTATAATGGGGGTGTTGTCTGATAAAGATTTTTCCAAGGAAGCAGAAATTATTGCTGACAGGGCAGAAAGAATTATTACGATAACGCCAAACAATTCACGAGGTTTAGACGGGCACAAGCTTGCAGAAACTTTGGTGAAATATAACCATAATGTACAGGTTGCAGATAGTTTGAAGCAGGCTGCGGAAGAATCAATATATACAATAAAAGAGAACAGGGCCGATATGATTTTGGCGTTTGGTTCATTGTCTTATTTAGGAGAGCTAAAACAGGTTGTAAGATTAATCTGTAACCATTAAACAAACAGTTAAAGCCGGAAGGAGAGATTGACGTGTTTGACAAGAAGAAAATAGAAGAAGGAATTAGACTTTTATTAGAGGGAATCGGTGAAAATCCGGATAGAGAAGGCCTAAAGGATACTCCGGACCGTGTGGCAAGAATGTATGAAGAATTGTGTAGCGGTATGAATATGAGTCCTAAAGAACATTTGTCCAAAACATTTACTTGTGATAATGAGAATGTTGTTATTGAAAAGGATATTACTTTTTATTCAACATGTGAACATCATCTTATGCCATTTTATGGAAAGGTGCATATTGCGTACATTCCAAATGGCAAGGTTGTGGGAATCAGTAAACTTGCAAGAACAGTAGAAGTTTATGCAAGAAGATTACAGATTCAGGAGCAGATGACTAACCAGATAGCTAAGGCATTGGAGAAGTACCTGGGAGCAAAGGGTGTACTTGTTATGGCACAGGCAGAGCATATGTGTATGTCTGCAAGAGGAATTAAGAAGCCGGGAAGTAAGACGGTTACTTTTGCAAGTACAGGAGTTTTTGAAGAGGACAGAAATCTTAGAAGTGACGTCTTGTCAATTTTTAGGGATGGCCAGTAGAAAGATTGGAGTATGATATGAATATTGGAAAATACAATTTTGATTTAGAAAAAGAACCTGTAATAATGGGAATTTTAAATGTAACACCTGATTCATTTTCAGATGGAGGTAAGTTTAACAACTTAGATGCTGCATTAAAGCATACAGAAGAAATGATTAAGGATGGAGCAAAGATTATAGACGTAGGTGGCGAATCTACAAGACCAGGTTACACACTTATTAGTGACGAAGAAGAAATAGGTCGTGTAGTGCCTGTAATTGAAGAAATTAAGAAGAATTTTGATATTGCTGTATCCCTTGATACATATAAGACTAAAGTTGCAGAAGCCGGAGTTAAAGCCGGATGTGACATGATTAATGATGTATGGGGATTTAAGTATGGCGAAAGAGATATGGCAGACCTTGTGGCAAAAACAGGTGTAGCAGCCTGTGTTATGCATAATAAGAATGTTATAACTTATAATGATTTTGTTAATGATGTAGTTAATGAATTAAAGGAATCTGTTGAGATAGCTCACAAGGCAGGAGTTAAGGATTCTCAGATTGTATTAGATCCGGGAGTTGGTTTTGCAAAGGATTATGAACAGAATCTTTTAATAATTAAGCACGTGGACAAACTTTTGGAACTTGGTTATCCTGTACTTCTTGGTACATCAAGAAAGTCTGTTATTGGTTTAACTCTCGATGTGGATAAGAATGACAGAATGGCAGGCACAGTTGCCACAACAGTTATGGGACTTGAAAGAGGATGCAGAATCTTTAGAGTTCATGATGTAAAAGAGAATTATCAGGCAATGATGATGGCTGAGAAGATTCTAAAAGCATAAGTTTAAATGCTATTAAAGATTAAAAAACAAAAATATTATCTAAAAAGGAAATAATATGGATTGTATTAAGATTAGACAGTTAGAAATATTTGCATACCACGGTTGCAATGAAGATGAAAAAATAAACGGTCAGAAGTTTTATGTAGACGCTAACCTTTATACTGATGTGAGAACTCCGGGATTAAGCGATGATTTGGAGGATACAGTTAATTATGCAAAGGCGTGCAAGTTTATAAATAAGTTTATGACTGAAAATAGATTTGACTTAATAGAGGCTGTTGCAGAGCAGACCACAAGAGGACTTTTGAAAGAGTTTCCAAAGATTAAGGCTATTGATTTTACTATTAATAAGCCTAATGCACCTATTAAGTTACCTTTTGGAAATGTAGCTGTTTCAATTTCAAGAAAGTGGAATAAGGCTTATTTAAGTATTGGCTCAAATATAGGAGACAAGGAGGGATACCTTAATCAGGCAATTGATAGTCTTTATGATGATGAAAATTGCAGAGTTTTGGCGGTATCTAAATTTATTGAAACTGAACCTTATGGACCTGTGGAACAGGACAATTTTTTAAATGGTTGCGTTGAAATAGAAACATTGTATGAACCTAAAGAATTATTAGCTACAGTTAACAGAATTGAGGCTGAGGCAAACAGAACCCGTGAAATACATTGGGGACCAAGAACTTTGGATATAGATATTGTTTTATATAATAATGATATAGTTAATGAAAAGGATTTATTAATTCCTCATGTGGAAATGCATAAGAGACTTTTTGTTTTGGAACCTCTTAAACAAATAGCACCGTATGCAGTACATCCGATTTTAAATAAAACAGTTAGTCAGATGTTAGAGGAGTTACAGCCGGATAACAAATGTGCAGGTTGTGGTGGATGTAGCATGAAACAGATGTCTGAACAATAAGAAAAAACTGAAGAAAGCATAAGGAATACAATGAAGGATTTATTAGAAAGCAGAAAAGAAATAGATGAAATAGATGATAGCATTATTAGATTGTTTGAAAAAAGAATGGAAGTTTGCAAAAATGTAGCAGAGTATAAACTTAGAACAGGCAAGCCAGTTCTTGACAGACAAAGAGAGCTTGATAAAATAGCCACTTTAAAGACTAAAGCATCAGACGATTTTTATGCTCACGGCGTAGAGGAATTGTTTGAACAGATTATGGCTATGAGTCGTAAGATGCAATATAAGCTTTTAAATGAAGAAGGCGTAAACAATGATATTGGGTTTGACATTGTAGATAAGCTTCCAACAGAGGATGCAACAGTAGTATATCAGGGAATTCCCGGAGCTTACAGCCAGCAGGCGGCAACAGAATATTTCGGGGATAAGGTTAACTACGTTAATGTTACAACTTTTAGAGAAGCAATGAAATATGTTAGAGATGGAAAGGCTGACTATGCAGTTCTTCCTTTTGAAAATTCTTCAGCGGGAATTGTAACAGATGTATATGATTTGCTTGTAGAATTTCAGAATTATATTGTGGACACATTTGATGTAAAAATCGAACATTGTCTTTGCGGTATTTCGGGAGCTACAATTGATGATATAAAGGATGTTTATTCACATCCACAGGCATTTATGCAGAGCAACAAGTTTATTGAAGAACATGGTTGGGGCAAGGTTAATCTTGCCAATACTGCAATAAGCGCAAGATATATTTCGGAACAGTCAGATAAGTCCAGAGGTTGTATTGCCAGCGAAAATGCAGCGAATATTTATGGACTTAATATTTTACATAAAGGCATTAATTTTAATGATTCTAATACAACACAGTTTATTATTATCAGCCGTCAGAGAGTGGCAAGAAGAGATGCAGGTTTGATTTGTATTAGTTTTGAAATGCCTCACGCATCAGGTACTTTATATCAGATGTTATCTCATATTATTTACAATGACCTTAACATGACACGTATTCAGTCAAGACCTGTACCGGATAAGAACTGGGAGTACAGATTCTATGTTGAATTTGAGGGTAGGGCTAATCAGCCTGGAGTTGTAAATGCTCTTAGCGGAATTAATGCAGAAGCGCTTAATATGAAAATATTGGGAAATTATTAATATAAAAAAAATTGCGTATGCTTTTAAGGGTTTTACTTAAAGGACACGCAATTTTTTTTATTTATAGATAATAATTAATCCTCATCAACTTCCAGTGGTTCAATACCAACTTTTATTTCTAAGAATTTAAGAATATCATAGTAGACTTCTTCATTGTTTAATTCATTAAAGAGTTCATGTCGCATTCCCGGATATAACTTTGAAAAAGTATTTGGAAAACCACAATGTTTAAAGTGGGTAACAGCTTTTTTAAAGTCTTTATCACTTTTTCGGCAGGGATCATCTCCACCTGACATAAACATAACAGGGAGTTGTTTGTTCTTGTTAGTCCAGCCAAGCTTACTATAAACCTGTTCCATTAATGAGAAAAGGCAGTAGTAGCCATTTAGTGTGAAAGGAACACCACATAGTGGATCCTTGTTATATTCCTCAACAATAAACTTGTCGGTAGAAAGCCATGAGTTAACGATACCTTCTTTAAGGAAAGGTTTCTCAAATGGACCGTTAACCATATTTTCAATAAAAGGGCTTCTATAATGCCAGCCTCTAAAAAATGCAAGAAACTTGGCCAAAAACTTACCGGCAGCAGCCAATGAGTTTTCAGAAGGAGAACCGCTAAGTATAACGGCATCAACTTCCTGAGAATATTTCTTTAAATATGTTCTTACAACCAACGAACCCATACTATGACCTAGAAGTATAAAAGGTAAATTAGGAAATTCACGTTTAAGATACATAGTATATTCCTGAACATCGTTTACAAGACCCTTGTAGCCTTCTTCGCCAAAATAGCCTAAGTCATCAGTTGTTAATATGTTTTCTCCGTGTCCACGCATATCGGCAATGGCACATATATATCCGTGTCGGCTGAAATACTCCATTGGAGCAGCATAACGGTTACGTGTTTCGCACATCCCGTGAACAAATTCAATAACCCCAATTGGCTCAACACCGTCAGGGGGATAGGTAATAGTATGTGGTCTCATAGATACTCCATAAAATTAACTGTTAATAATAAAATGTATTAATCTAAGCAAAAAAACAAATCAAAATATTTGATTCTAGTTATCTGCATCCATTCCGTCAGTTGTGTAAACAGCTCTCTTTCTTGCCATTTCATCATTTTCAAGATATTCATCGTAAGTAGTAATCTTGTCAATTAACTTACCGTTAACGATTTCCATAATTCTGTTAGCTGTAGTCTGTACAACCTGATGATCTCTTGAAGAGAATAAAAGTACGCCAGGGAACTTAATAAGTCCGTTGTTAAGTGCTGTAATACTTTCCATATCTAAGTGGTCAGTAGGTTCATCAACAATAAGAACGTTGGCACCTGAAATCATAAGTTTTGAAAGCATAACTCTAACTTTTTCACCACCGGAAAGTACGCGAACTTTCTTAACACCTGCATCACCAGGGAATAACATTCTGCCAAGGAACTGGCGAACATAAGTCGCGTCTTTGTTGTCTGAGTACTGTGTAAGCCAGTCAACAATTGCATCATCACTGTCAAAGTCCTTAGTGTTATCCTTAGGGAAGTATGACTGTGAAGTTGTAATTCCCCATTTGTAAGAACCTTCATCCGGTTCCATCTGTCCTGCAAGAATTTGGAATAATGTAGTTTTTGCAAGGCCGTTAGAACCTACAAAAGCTATTTTATCTTCACGTCCTACAACGAAAGATATATCATCTAAAACCTTAACACCGTCAATAGTTTTTGAAAGATGTTCCACAGTAAGAACCTCATTACCGATTTCACGGTTAGGTCTAAAGTCGATGTATGGATATTTACGGCTTGATGGACGAATTTCGTCTAATTCGATTTTTTCAAGAGCACGTTTTCTTGAAGTAGCCTGTTTTGATTTAGAAGCATTGGCGCTAAATCGCTGGATAAAGTCCTGTAATTCCTTAATCTTTTCTTCTTTCTTACGGTTAGCTTCTTTCATCTGCTTAACGATTAACTGACTTGATTCATACCAGAAATCGTAGTTACCTGCGTATAACTGAATCTTAGCATAATCAATGTCCGCAATCTGTGTACAAACTTTGTTAAGGAAGTATCTGTCATGGGATACTACAATAACTGTATTGTCAAAATTGATTAAGAATTCTTCAAGCCATTCAATGGCATCAAGGTCTAAGTGGTTAGTAGGTTCGTCAAGTAAAAGAATGTCAGGATTACCAAACAATGCCTGTGCAAGCAAAACTTTGACTTTTAATGAACCGTTAAGGTCTTTCATAAGGTTGTAATGATATTCAGTATCAACACCAAGACCATTAAGAAGAGTAGCAGCATCACTTTCTGCTTCCCAACCGTTCATTTCTGCAAACTCACCTTCTAATTCTGAAGCACGGATACCATCTTCATCGCTAAAGTCTTCCTTCATATAAATGGCATCTTTCTCTTTCATAATATCGTAAAGTCTCTGATTACCCATAATAACAGTATCAAGAACAGTACATTCATCATACTGGAAGTGATCCTGCTTTAAGAATGAAAGACGCTCACCCGGTGTAATAATAACCTCACCGCTTGTAGGTTCGATTTCACCTGTAAGAATCTTTAAAAATGTTGATTTTCCGGCACCGTTGGCTCCGATTAAGCCATAGCAGTGACCTGGAACAAATTTTATATTTACATCTTCAAATAATGCCTTTTTACCAAATCGTAAAGATACATTGCTTGTACTTATCATTTTTTTCGTTACCTCTCTTATTTAATAATGGTGTGTGGGCTATCGCACCCGTACAGATTAGTATAACAGTTTTGGGAATTTTAAGCAATAAAGGTTTAATAAATGTAGTGTAAAAGTACAGAAAAGATAATGTGGGAAAATTAATAAAACTATTTTTGTAGGTTGATTTTGTTTCTTTAATCAAAAGGGTATGTTATAATTCACTTATCTATGCGAAAGTTCGGGCATAAGAATTTATGTCAGAATTGTGTTTATATGGGCATATTAAGAATGACTGGAAAGGATACACAATGGATTTAAATAAAATAAAAGCATACAGAGGTAATCCTTTAATGATGGGGGCTACTGTAATAGGCGACACGGTTAATTTTGCCATTACAGCAAGATTAGGAAGTAAATGTGAACTTGTTTTATATGAAAAAGGAAAAAACAATGAAGCGGCACGTATTCCTTTTGAAAATGCGCAGGTTATAGGAAATGTTTTTGCAATGAGCATTGAAGGGCTTGATTATAAGAAATATGATTATAATTTTTCTATTGATGGAAAGATTGTGACAGATGCTTATGCAAAGGCACTTTCAGGAAAAGAAAAATGGGGAATTGTTCCTACTGATATAAGAGGAAGCATTGTAAGCAGTGAATTTGACTGGCAAAACGACGCACCACTTAGAAGACCTTATGATGAGACAATTATATATAGACTTCATGTACGTGGCTTTACAAAACATGTAAGTTCAAAGGCTAAGCATAAGGGAACTTATTTGGGAATTGTAGATAAGATACCTTATTTAAAGGAACTTGGAATAACTATGATAGAGTTAATGCCAGCATATGAATTTAATGAAATGGAATCACATGTGGCAACGTCTATGAAGGGACAGTTTAGCATTGAGAACCCTGTGCTTAATTATTGGGGATATACAAGCGGTTATGCTTTTGCACCGAAAGCTTCATATGCTTATGCCACAAAGCCGGGTAGTGAAGTTGAAGAGTTCAAATACATGGTAAGAGAGCTTCATAGAAACGGAATAGAGGTTTCTATGGAATACTTTTTCCCTGAAGGAACTAATCCTACACTTATTTTGGATGTACTTCATTATTGGGTTATGGAATATCATATTGACGGTATTCACGCTAACTGTGAAAAAGCAGTCATGAAGATGATTCAGACGGACAATCTTTTGTCTACAACAAAGATTTTTACTTATAATTTTGCTACGGATACGGATTTTTATGCCAATGTTGAAAATAAGAATTTGGCAAACTTTAATGACGATTTTATGGTATCGGCAAGAAAGTTCATTAAAGGCGATGAGGATATGTTAAATACCATATCTTACAAGATTAAGGCTAATCCGCCGGCAGTGGCAGTAGTTAATTATGTGGCTAACCACAATACTTTTACATTATATGATGCGGTTTCTTACGATAAGAAATACAATCAGGCAAATGGCGAAAATAACAGGGACGGTGCAGTTTATAATTATAGTTGGAATTGTGGCGCTGAGGGCGATACAAGAAAACGTAAAATAAATGAGTTAAGAAAGCATCAGATTAAAAACGCTCTTTCACTTGTATTGCTAAGTCAGGGAGTACCTATGATTTATGCCGGAGATGAAATGTGTAACAGCCAGAAAGGAAATAACAACCCTTATTGTCTTGATAATGAAATATCATGGACTAACTGGAATACAACAGCCATGGCAAAGGAGATTCTTGACTTTACAAAGAAGCTTATTCAGTTTAGAAAGCAGCATAAGATTTTGCATTTAAGCAGCGAGCCAAGGCTTATGGATTATAAGTCATATGGTTTGCCGGATATGTCTTATCACGGTTCTAAGGCATGGTATGCAGATTTTAGTCATTTTAACAGACATTTTTCTGTTATGTATTGCGGAAAATATGCAACTATTGATGGAAAAGAAGATGAAGCAGACTTATTCATAGCTTACAATATGTTTTGGGAGATGATTAAATTCGGCATTCCGTCTGCAAGAAATAAAAGACAGTGGAAAGTTGTTTTTGCTACAGATTCAGGATTTAAGGAACCCAGTGATGGTATTGAGAGAATGCTTCAGGTGCCACCAAGAAGCATTGTAGTTTTAATGGCTAAATAAGAAAAGGCAATAAATGGAAACACAAGGAAACAAAAGAAAATGAGTGAATTAAAAGAAAAAGGTCTTGGAGTGTTTATTAATCTTGATAAATGGGGGATTAGTACATTTACCCTAAAAATAATTGCTATGATTACAATGATTATTGACCACGTAGGTTTTTTGTTTTTTCAGGACAATCATCAGACATATATAATACTTAGATCTATTGGGCGTATAAGCTTCCCAATATTCTGTTTTGTTTTGGTTGAGGGATTTTTCCATACATCAGACAGATTAAAACATGCAATCAGGCTTGGAATATTTGCCTTAGTATCAGAGATTCCTTATGATATGCTTTATGGCAGATTTTTTGATATGGCAAGACAGAACGTAATCTTCACTTTATTTATAGGTTATATGGCAATCTGGGCATTACAGTCCATATCAATGTTTAGGGCTGCATATCCTGACAAAATATTAAAACACATAGGAGCCGGAAGACTTAACACAATACTTGAATTAGTAACAATGGCAGTAGCTTTTGGAATGGCATACTTCCTCCACACATCATATTCATACGGTGGAGTAATGCTTATTATATGTTTTTATGTGTTTAATAATCATCACATAGGAAGAGCAATTTCAAACTTAGTATTCAACATTGGAATGTTTGGATTTGGAGTGCAGTGGTGGGGGGCGTTAAGCGTGTTGCCCATAGCATTTTATAACAAAAAACCGGGAACAAAGAAATTAAAATATATGTTCTACTGGTTCTATCCGGTACACTTGCTGATACTGGTATTAGTAAAGATATATATAATTCATTAGTTTAAACTTATTTTTACGTTGAAAGTTATTTATATATTGCAAGAAAAAAAGCCCTTTCAAACACGTTGATTTTCTCATTTTGCTCCGTCGTCTATTGTACAGCGAAAACTTAAACTCGCCTACGGCTCAGACAGTAAGTTTATCGCTGTACACTATACTCGCAAAATTTCAAAAATCTGCCTATTGTTTGCAATGGCTTTTTTTCTTTCAATATTATTTTAAATAACTTTCAACGAAAAATCTTTTAGTTAGGATATACCAGTCTTGTTTCGTCTATATCTTTTAGAACTTCATTATAGTACCTGTCGCATACGTATTTTGCCATATTTAAATTCATGTCAAGATAGTTGCCGCAGTCCTTGGCACATGCACCGGGAACATCTCCCTCAAAATCTTTCATAAATATAAACATTCTTGTTACAAGTTCAACTACATCTTTTGAATCATAATCACCAGCCAAAACCATATAAAATCCTGTTCTGCATCCCATAGGACCAAAGTATATTGTTTTGTCTTTAAATTCAGAATCATTTCTTAAAAATGTTGCGCCAAGATGCTCAATTGTATGAACTTCTGCAGTATTAAGAACAGGTTCAAAATTAGGGCGTGTCATTCTAATATCAAAAGTTGTAATAACCTGTTGGCCAACCTTATCTTTTCTTGAAACATAAACGCCGGGTAATAATTTTAAATGGTCTATTGTAAAACTTGCTATTTTTTCCATAGAAACTTCCTCCTATAACAAACCATAACGGTTAAAAATTATAGGAAAAATATAACACGAATTATAGCGAAAATCAAACAGAAGGCATAAAGTGTTCTTTGTTGATATAGAAATGGAAAAATTTATATGTTATACTAGTCATACTCTAGCTTAAAGGGGCGTTAAAATATGGATATTAATAACGAAAACATAAACAATAATGAAAATAATAACGAAAATATAAACAGCGAAAAGCCGCATAAAAGACGTGTGCGTTACAAAGGCACACATCCAAGAACTTACGCTGAAAAGTATAAAGAGCATAATCCGGAAAAATATAAGGATACCATTGAGAAGGTTATTAGTAAGGGAAGTACTCCGGCAGGTATGCATATTTCAATATGTGTAAAGGAGATTCTAGAGTTTTTGGATATTAAACCGGGGCAGATTGGTCTGGATGCCACACTTGGATATGGTGGACATACTTTACAGATGCTTAAGAAGTTAGATGGAAAAGGACATATCTATGGATTGGATATTGATCCTATTGAAATAAAAAAGACAACTAAGCGTTTGGCAGACAAAGGTTTTGGGAAAGATATTCTTACTACAATAAATACTAATTTTAGAAATATAGATCAGGTAGCTAAGGAACATGGACCTTTTGATTTTATTTTGGCGGACCTTGGGGTGTCATCAATGCAGATTGACAATCCGGAAAGAGGTTTTACTTATAAGTATGAAGGACCACTTGATTTAAGATTGAATCCTGAAAAAGGAATTTCGGCAGCAGAAAGACTTAGAGATATTTCTGTAGATGAGCTGGAAGGAATGTTTATTGAAAACTCAGATGAGCCATATGCATATGAAATTGCAAAAGCTATAGTTGCAAGAAATAGAACAAATAATAAGATTGAAACAACTACTGATTTAAAAAACGTAATTGAGAAAGCTTTATGTGTTGTGCCACAAAAAGAGAGAAAAGAAGCAGTAAAGAAAAGCTGTGCAAGAGTTTTTCAGGCATTAAGAATTGATGTAAACAATGAATTTGAAGTGTTGTATGATTTTCTTGAAAAACTTCCGGATGCTTTGGCAAGTGGCGGAAGAGTGGCAGTGCTTACATTTCATTCAGGAGAAGACCGTCTTGTAAAGAAATCATTTAAGGCTTTACAGAAGCAGGGAGTTTACAGTGAAGTTGCAAAAGATGTTATAAGACCAAGTGCAGAGGAATGTAACACTAATCCAAGAGCAAGGTCAACAAAGATGCGCTGGGCAATAAAGGCTTAACTTAAAGCAGTGCTTAATAAAATAAATATACAAATCATTTAAAAAGTGGTATGATGTATAATATTATGAGATAGGGAAGCATATGTCAATCTGTGTAATAAAGAGATAGTGACTTGGGTGCTTTGATAATCAAATAAATATAGAAATATAAAACATAAAAGCAAAAAATAAAGATATAAGGGAGAACAATATGTTAGGCGATAAAAAGGTATCATATAGTGCTATGCAGTCAACAGGAACATTAACATTAGGAAATTATTTGGGAGCACTTGATAATTGGCTTAAAATGCAGGAAGAATATGAATGTTTTTATGCAATAGCAGATTTACATTCATTAACAATTAGACAGAATCCTGCTGAACTTAGAAAGAGAGCAAGAGATTTATATGCATTGTACGTTGCAGCAGGACTTGATCCTGAAAAAAACTGTATTTATTTTCAGTCACATGTTTCTGCTCATGCTGAACTTGCATGGATCCTTAATTGCTTTACGTATATGGGCGAATTAAACAGAATGACTCAGTTTAAGGATAAGGCTGCTAAACATGCAGATAATATTAATGCAGGACTTTTTACATATCCATCACTTATGGCGGCAGATATTTTGCTATATCAGGCAGATGTTGTACCTGTAGGTGTTGACCAGAAGCAGCACTTAGAGCTTACAAGAGATATTGCAAACAGATTTAATGGAATTTATGGTGATGTATTTACAATTCCTGAGGCATACATTGGAAAGTCAACAGCTAAGATTATGAGCCTTCAGGATCCAACAAGAAAGATGTCAAAGTCAGACGAAAATCCTAATGCAAGTATTTTGTTAATGGATGATCCTGATACAATTATCCGTAAGTTTAAGAGAGCTGTAACTGATTCAGATATGGAAATTAGATATTCAGATGATAAGCCGGGTATTCAGAACCTTATTAATATTTATTCATGTATTACAGGAAAGACTATTGAAGAGGTTGAAAAAGAATTTGATGGCAAAGGATATGGTGAATTCAAGCTTGCAGTAGGAGAGTGTGTTGCTAACAGACTAAAACCTTTACAGGACAGATTTTATGAACTTCAGAAAGATAAAACATATTTAAATAGCGTTATCAAAGAAAATGATGAAAAAGCTGCTTATTTTGCGAACAAAACCCTTAGAAAAGTTCAGAAGAAAGTTGGACTCACAGAGAGAATCAGATAGGGGTTTGGCAGATGAAAAACAAAGTTAATAAGAAGTTTATTCATGACGAACAGTTTTTTATTGTAAAAAAATAATGATAATAAAATATAAAAAAGCATTGTGCCAGATTTGGTTCAATGCTTTTTCTATTTTTTAGAAACTATATATTTAGAATATCTGTAAATAATAATCATGTAAAAACAAAATTCGAAGTACATAGGGGAACACAGGTGATATAGAATGAAAAACAAATTAGAATTATTTTATAGAATTACATTTATAATTATTTGTGGAATAGGAATTTTTATACATTTCGACTTAAATGACAGAGATTATAATGCTCATGAATTTAGCTTTTTTACGTTATGGAGCAATATATTTTGTTTAGTGTTTATGTGTGTGTTACTTATAAAGCATTTCAGAGGAAAAGATACTTTAGCAAAATCATTGATTTATTTTAAAGGAATGGCAACATCCTGTATTATCTGTACGTTTTTAGTATATCACTTTTCTGAATACAAAATAGTGATGACAAACAATAGTATATGGATTTTTGGACTTCCAATAGAAAGCATTTTGGCTCATTATGTGGTTCCTTTTATGTTTGTTTTAGATTGGATTTTGTTTCAACCTAAAGGATTGTTTAGGTGGAGATATGCTGTTACATGGCTTCTTTTTCCACTAGTATATATAATCAGTTTTTTTATAAGATGCAAATGTAACAGTCAGGCAGAGTTTATCAATGTACCCAAATATCCATATTTTTTCTTAAATTATGAAAAAATAGGAACAGAGAAGTGTATGAGTTATATTTTTATGTTGGTAGTAATATTTTTTGGAATAAATTTAATGATGATTTTTATTGATAACTTTTGGGAGAGAATAAAGAAAAATATGGTATAATTTGTAAAGAATAATCAAAAGAAGGAGAAAGTGAAAAAACAAATGACTAAGAACATAAAAAAAGCAATGATATTATTTTGGGCTGTTATATGCATTTTGGGAATAAAAGGAAATGTATATGCGCAAGATATTAAATTAGTAGCACCAATTATAACAAGTAGTCAGATGGAAAATGAAAATTTTGTAATAAGATGGAGAACATCCGAGGAATTAAAAGGACAGGAGTATAAAATTTATTGTGCAACATCAAAAGACGGAACATATGAATATGTTACAACGACACCTGATTATAGTTACACTGAATATTATCCTAATAAAGGAAGGGCATATTATTATAAAATAACAACGGTGTATACAGATTATGAAACAGAGAGAGAAATAGAAAGTAATCCGGTATATACAGGAGGAATAGTAAATCCATTAGAAATTCCTACAATAACTGAAGCAAAAGCGGGAAATAATCATAGCGTAACAATTATGTGGAACAAAACGGAGGATTGTTTAGGTTATGCAATATACAGAAGTGAATCTGTCGACGGTGAGTACAAGTGGATTTCCAATATTGAAAATAAGTCGGAAATATTTTGGTGGCAAGAGTATGAATCACAGGCAACTTTTACTGAAAAAAATCTTGAATTGGGAAAAACATATTATTATAAAATCAGACCATATGTTACATATTCTGAAGGAACGTTTTATGGTGATTTTTCAAATTATAAAAGCTGTCAGGTTACAATTAATGGAACAAAGGTAAAGAGTGCAACATCAAAAAAGAAAAGGACAAACACAATAATATGGGAAAAGAATAGTGAAGCTGACGGATATATAATTTATTATTCTAAGAAAATTGATGGAAGTTATAAAAAATTAAAAACATACAATAGTAGAAACAAATTAACATATACACACAAGAAATTAACAAATGGAGTTGCTTATTATTATAAAATACAGGCATACAAAAACTACAAGGGCAAAAAACTTCTTGGAGAAATGAGTCCATTTGAAAAATATTGCGATTATTTTACATACAAAAACGAGTCATATGAAAGCAGATGCAAACGTATTTTTGGAAAGAAATACTATAAAAAATATAAAAATGCAAGACAGGCAAGAAAGCATGTGACAACAGTAGCTGTAAAAGTATGGGACAAGCAGGGAGGAAGAAAGTTTAAACGAAAATTCTATTTAACAGTAAACAAAGGAATTGCACCATCGGTAAAAGAAATGTTTAAAGAAATATACAAAAGCAAAGAAAGATTTCCAATACATGAAATGGGATGCTACAACTGGCGTGGAAACAGTTCAACATCAGAACATTGCCTTGGACTTGCCTTTGACATCAACTCAAATGAAAATTATATGATAGATGGAAAAAAAGTTTTGGCAGGTTCATTTTGGAAACCAAAGAAAAACAAATATTCCATACCATTAAACTGCAAATTGGTAAAAATATTAGAAAAATACGGTTTTGAAAGGGGACTGTGGGGAAGCAGACGAGACTATATGCATTTCTCCTATTTCGGAACCTGATAAAGCTTCTTCACCCTTGAACCCCTTGGAAAACTAGTGTATAATATATTAGTTAAAATGGCTAAAAAGGGAAAAACAATGTACTTAAAAGATAACGAATTAGATGTAAAAACATATTTAGAATTAAGAACGGCTGTAAGCTGGCGTAGTCTTACAAAGGAGCAGGCGGCAGCAGCTATTAAGGGAAGTCTTTTGACTGTGGTTGCTTACGATGGAGACAAGCCTATTGGAATGGGGCGAATCGTAGGTGACGGAGCTGTAATCTGTTATATACAGGACCTTATTGTAATTCCCGAATATCAGGGACAGGGCATAGGTCAGATGATTATTGAAAGCCTGATTAATTATGTTGAAGAGATTCAGTTGCCTGGAACAAGAATTATGCTTGATTTAATGTGTGCAGTGGGGAGAGAGAATTTCTATAAGAAGTTTGGTTTTATAGCAAGACCAACAGACAAGCTGGGACCCGGAATGATTAAGTATATTGATAAGCAGTAATAATAAGGATAAGATACAGGAATAGCATATTAAGGACATAAAAAGGTTATACCAAAGAACATGTATCAATATGCATAGATGAGAAAGGATTGCAAAATGAATATTTATTTAATTAGACATGGCAGACAGAATAGTAAATTATGCAATGTAGATGTTGAACTTTCACCGGAAGGAAGAGAGCAAGCAGACCTTGTTGGAAAAAGATTACAGACATATCATATTGATGTTGTATATTCAAGTCAGTTAATAAGAGCTAAAGAAACAGCAGACATTATTAATAAGTATCTTAATAAGCCAAGAGTAATTGAAGAAAGAATTCAGGAAGCTAACTTTGGTGCAATGACAGGTATGACTAATGAAGCCATTGATGAAAAATATGGTGACTATCTTGCACAGCGTTCAACCATGACAACAGATATGACTTATCCTGATGGAGAAAACTGCCAGATGGTTTATGAAAGAGCTAAGGCAGGACTTGATGACATAGTAAAGGACAGCCTTGAGAAAGGTTATGAAAATATTTGTATAGTTACTCATGGTGGTGTGCTTAGAGCATTGGTTACAGGAATTATGGGTGCTCCATATAAGAACTGGCTTGCAATTGGAAGACAGATTGAAAACTGCAGTATTTCACAGCTTTTATATGATGAAAAAAGCAAAACATATCATGTTGAAAGATTTAATGATTTTGCCCATTTTGAAAATGAGGACAGACTACTTCGTAAACATTTTGGAAGTGGATTTTTTAAGAAAAAATAGAATTTGACAGAAATAGAATTTGACATAAGCAGAGCTACTAAAGAATAGTAGAAAAATAATAAAAAAATAACAGCAATAATAGCAGAAGGTAGTAATATAATGGCAAATAATTATGATGGCAATAGCATTTCCGTACTGGAAGGACTGGATCCGGTTAGAAAAAGACCGGGAATGTATATTGGAAGTGTTGGAACTAAAGGATTAAACCATTTAATATATGAAATAGTGGACAACTCAGTTGACGAACATCTGGCAGGGTACTGTTCAGAGATTACAGTAACACTTGAAAAAGATGGTTCAGCTACAGTTGAAGATAATGGACGAGGAATTCCGGTTGACATTAATGAACAGGTTGGAAGACCCGCAGTCGAAGTTGTTTTTACAACTTTACATGCAGGTGGTAAATTTGGAGATGGAAACTACAAGATTTCCGGAGGTCTTCACGGAGTTGGTTCATCAGTTGTTAACGCATTATCTTTATGGCTTGAAGTTAATGTAAAACGAGATGGAAAAATATACAACCAGAGATATGAACAGGGAAAGGTTTGTTATGATTTAAAAGAAGCAGGAAAGTGCCGAAAGAATGATACAGGAACTAAAGTTTCATTTTTCCCTGATGCAGAGATTTTTGAAAAAATATATTTTAAGGCTGATGCAATTAAGAGCAGATTGCATGAAACAGCATATTTAAATCCTAACCTTACAATTATTTTTATAAACAAAAGAGTAGGAGAGGAAGAAGAAGTAACTTTCCACGAAGAAAACGGAATTAAGGCTTTTATTTCCGATATGAACAAAGAAAAGGAAAAAGTTACTGACATTATTTATTTTAAGAAAGAGCAAGACGGCATAGAAGTAGAAGTTGCTTTCCAGTATATTAATGATTTTACAGAAAATATTTCAGGTTTCTGTAATAATATTTATACACAGGAAGGTGGTACACATATTACAGGCTTTAAGTCAGTTTTGACTTCTACAATTAATCAGTATGCAAGAGAACTTGGTATATTAAAAGAGAAAGATAATAACTTTACGGGAGCTGATGTAAGAAACGGTCTTGTGGCTGTAGTTGCAGTAAAGCATCCTGATCCAAGATTTGAAGGACAGACAAAGACTAAGCTTGATAACCCGGATGCCGAAAAGGTAACAAAATCAATTGCCGGAGAACAGCTTACATTATTCTTTGATAAAAACTTAGAAACATTAAAAAATGTAATTAGTTGTGCTGAAAAGTCAGCAAAAATCAGAAAAGCAGAAGAGAGAACAAAAACAAATCTTCTTTCAAAAAGTAAGTTTTCAATTGACAGTAATGGTAAACTTTCAAACTGCGAAAGCAGAAAACCGGAAGAATGTGAAATCTTTATAGTGGAGGGTGATTCTGCCGGAGGCTCAGCTAAAAGCGCAAGAAACAGAAAGACACAGGCTATTATGCCAATAAGAGGAAAGATTCTTAACGTTGAAAAGGCTTCAATGGATAAGGTATTGGCCAATGCGGAAATTAAAACAATGATTAACGCTTTCGGTTGTGGTTTTTCTGAAGGTTATGGAAATGATTTTGACATAGAAAAATTAAGATATAACAAAATTATTCTTATGACAGATGCGGATGTTGACGGTGCTCATATTGACACATTGTTATTAACATTTTTCTATAGATTTATGCCTGAACTTATAACTCATGGACATATTTACATTGCCACACCACCTCTTTATAAGGTTGTTCCTAAAAAGGGAGAGGGCGAGTATTTATATGATGACAAGGCGTTGGAAAAATATAGAAAGAAGCACACAGGCTTTACACTTCAAAGATATAAAGGTTTAGGTGAAATGGATCCAAAACAGTTATGGGAAACTACACTTAATCCGGAAACAAGAATTTTGAAACAGGTAGAAATAGAAGATGCAAAAATGGCGTCAGATGTAACAAGCATGTTAATGGGAAGTGAGGTTGCGCCAAGACGTAACTTTATTTATACTCATGCAACAGACGCAGAATTAGATATTTAGGAGAAATAAATGGCAGAGCAGATTATAAAAACAGAGTATTCTGAAGTGATGCAGAAAAGCTATATAGATTATGCCATGAGTGTTATTTGTGCAAGAGCACTTCCGGATGCAAGAGACGGACTTAAGCCTGTACAAAGACGTGTACTTTACGCAATGGACCAGTTAGGTCTTAATTATGATAAACCACATCGTAAGTCAGCCCGTATTGTTGGTGATACAATGGGTAAGTACCATCCTCATGGAGATAGTTCAATATATGAAACATTAGTAGTTTTGGCTCAGGATTTTAAAAAGGGAATGGCATTAGTTGACGGTCACGGAAACTTCGGTTCAATTGAGGGTGACGGTGCTGCGGCAATGCGTTACACAGAGGCAAAACTTAAGAAATTTACACAGGATGTATATTTGGCAGATTTGGATAAGGATGTAGTTGATTTTGTACCAAACTTTGATGAAACAGAAAAAGAACCATCAGTTCTTCCTGTAAGAGTACCAAATATTTTGGTTAACGGAGCTGAAGGTATTGCTGTAGGTATGGCGACTAACATTCCAACACATAATCTTGGAGAAGTTGTAGATGCCGTTATTGCATATATGGATAATAATAATATTACAACTGAAGAATTATTACAGATTATGCCGGGACCTGATTTTCCAACAGGTGGTATTGTAGCCAATAAGTCAGATTTAAAGGACATTTACGAAAACGGAACAGGAAAGCTTAAGCTTCGTGGAAAATTAGAATTTGAAAAAGGCAAAGGCAGAGAAAAGGATAAACTTGTTATAACAGAAATACCTTATACTATGATTGGTGTAGGTATTGGAAAGTTTATTTCAGATGTAATTGATTTAGTAGAAACAAAAAAGACAACAGACATTGTTGACATTTCAAACGGCTCAGATGAAAACGGTATTCGTATTGTTTTAGAACTTAAAAAAGGTGCCGATGTTGAAAAATTAAAAAATATTTTATATAAAAAAACTAAGTTAGAAGATACTTTTGGTGTAAATATGTTAGCAATAGCTGATGGAAGACCGGAAGTTATGGGACTTAAGAGTATTATAAAATATAACGTTGATTTCCAGTATGAACTGGCACAGCGTAAATATACAACACTTCTTAATAAGGCATTAGAACAGAAAGAGATTAAGGAAGGTCTTATTAAGGCAACAAACATTATTGATTTGATTATTGAAATAATTAGAGGTTCACAGAGTCAGAAACAGGTTAAGGCATGTCTTGTACATGGAAAAACTGATGATATTAAGTTTAAAAATCCTGAGTCTGAGATTCTTGCAGGAAATCTTTCTTTTACAGAGCGTCAGGCACAGGCTATTTTGGAACTTAGATTATCTAAGTTAATAGGACTTGAAATATTAGCTCTTCAGAAAGAATATGAAGAACTAATGGACAAAATCGGTCAGTATGAGGATATTCTTGGAAATAGAAAAACAATGACTAAGACTATCAAAAAAGATCTTAAAGCCATTAAGAAAGAATATGCATTGCCTAGAAAGACTCTTATTGAAGATGGCAAGGAAGCTGTATTTGATGAGAATGCTTTTGTTGAACAGGAAGTTGTTTTTGTTCAGGATAAGTTTGGATATTCAAAACTTCTTGATCCGGCAGCATTTGACAGAAACATTGAATCTGTTACGAAAGAGAATAAATATTATTTCAGATGTATGAACACAGATAGTATTTGTATCTTTACAGATAATGGAAATGTTCATCAGATTAAGGTATCAGCCATTCCAACTAAGAAGGTTAGGGAGAAAGGGATACCTATTGATAATCTTGGAAATTACAGTAGCCAAGGTGAAAGCATAGTGACACTTGTAAGTTTTGATATGATAAAAGATAAGAAACTTTTGTTTACAACTAAAAATGGTATGATTAAGTTAGTAGATGGAAGCGAGTTTGAAACAAACAGAAAAACAATGCTTGCCACAAAACTTGGAAAAGATGATGAGGTTGTTTCAGTTAAAATAACAAGAGTATCAAATAAGCAGATTTCAGAAGAACAGGTTGAAGAAATGCCTGTAATGTTAACAGGTGGCTCAGATGATTTTGAACCATTAGATTTTGAACAGATGGAATTGTTTGATACAACTGCATCAATGGATGTAGGACAGGAACAGGAATTACAGTATACAAGAGAGATTCTTGTGCTACAGACAGAAGAAGGAATATTTTTAAGATTCCCACTTAAGGAAGTGCCTGAAATGAAGAAGGCTACATTGGGAGTTAAGGGTATTAAACTAAATGATGGAGATTTTGTTTCTAAAGTTTACCTTCTTGATACGGGGGATAATGAGGTGGTAAAATGTAACGGAAAAACCGTTGATTTAAGGAAGCTTAAAATCGGAAAAAGAGGAACTAAAGGAGTAAAGGTTCGTGCATCTAAGGCATAAACCTTGTTAAACAAAGGATAGGGTGATTTATTTGAAGAAAGGACTAATACGGAAAATACTTGCAGTAATATTAATTATTGCATTGGTTACAGGTTTGGAAAATTATGCAGGAATAGTGGATACAACAGTTAAGGCAGCAGACGCTTTTGAGACAAGCATTAATGGTTTTCCAGCAAGTTATAAAACATATTTAAGAAAACTTCATAATAAATACCCTAACTGGAAGTTTGTACCGGATAACACAGGCGTGGATTTTTTTACAGCCGTTAAAAATGAGGCAAGTCATAACAGAAGCCTTATAGAGAATGCGTATAGTAAGTATTTAAAGTCAAATCTGGCTGGAGATTATAATGCATCTACAGGTAAGTACATAGCAAAAGATGGATCTTCATGGGTTAGTGCATCAAAGAATTGTGTGGCATATTTTATGGATCCAAGAAACTTTTTGGATGAAAACCACATATATATGTTTGAACAGTTGGCATATGACAGTTCATCTCAGACACAGGCAGGTGTTGAAGCAATACTTCAGGGTTCGTTTATGTATAAAAACAATATAGGATACATTGATACGGCTGGAAAGTATCAGACAACTAATACTTTGTATTCAGCACAGATTATGACTGCTGCAAAGACAGCAAAGGTAAGTGCGTACCATATTGCCTCAAAAATTTTGCAGGAAATTGGTTCTAAAGCTAATTCAAAATACGCAGGAATGGGTGCCAGCGGAAGTGTTACAGGTACATATTCAAAGACATATACAGGAATTTATAATTTTTATAATATTGGAGCTACATCAAGTGCTAATCCAATTGCCAACGGTTTAAAATGGGCAAAGTCAGGAAGTACTTATCAAAGACCTTGGAACACACCAGAGAAATCTATTTTAGGTGGGGCACAGTATTTAGGTGAAAGGTACATTAACGCAGGACAGAATACTATGTATCTTCAAAGATTTAATGTGAAGAGCAATGGTACATATTCAATTTATACACACCAATATATGACTAACATATCAGGTGCCGCATCAGAAGCAGCGTCAACAGCAGATGCTTACCAAAGCCTTGGAATAGCAGCTCATGCCAAAACATTTGTTATACCTGTATTTAATAATATGCCAAGTGAAAGTAATACAATTACACTTGGAATAAGTGGAAACAAAACAGGTGTGGCAAATAGTGACGTAAATGTTAGAAAAGGTCCTGCAACTTCGTATGATGCAGTTGTTGTTTTACCAAAGAATCAGGCAGTTACAGTTACAGAAGTTTCTAATACAGACATTGAATATGGAGTAAGATGGCTAAGTAATCCTTATTGGTACAAAGTTAGTTTTGTGAAAGATGGAAAAAAATACACAGGATATGTTTCGGCAACATATGTAAACTTAAAAGGTGAATATACTATTGCAAAAGCAGGAAGATTGAAGCTTCCTACAACTTTAAAGACATCTGAACAAGTTTATTATTTGTCAGACAACCCGGCAATAGCTACAGTAGATGATGCAGGAAATGTTAAAGGCATAGGCGCAGGAACTGTAACAATACACGGTTTTACTGCAGCAGGAAAAAGTAGTGTGTCAACAATAAATGTTTTGGCAAAAAGTATACATGCAACAGGTATAAAACTTAACAAGACAACATTAAATTTAAAAAATGGAACAAAAGAAAAATTAAAGGCTACAGTAACTCCAAATAATACAACAGATGGAAATGTTACATGGAAGTCATCCAACAAAAAAATAGCAAAGGTTACATCAAGAGGAAATGTTTACGCAAAGTCAGTTGGAGAATGTACAGTAACAGCTACAACTGCCAATGGCAAAAAAGTCACATGTAAGGTTAAGGTTGTACCGGGAACAGCTACAATAAAGGCAACAAACAATGGATACAATAGTATTAAACTTACATGGAACAAACTTGGTGATGTAACAGGATATTGGATATATAGAAAAACTTCCGGTTCAAAATATAAGACTATAGCCAAAGTAAGTGGAACTACAGTGTCTTATAAAGATAAAAATCTTGTAACGGGAAAGAAATACTATTATAAAATAAAAGGGTATAAGAAGGTTGGACATACAACTTATAAGGGAAGTAAGTCTAAGGCTTCAAAGGCATATCCAAAGCCGGCCAAAGTGAAAATAACATCAATAAAGTCAACCGCAAAAGGTGCAAAACTTTATTGGAAAAAGGTGGCTGGTGCCAGTGGATATGTTATCTACAGAAGTGAAAGTAAAACAGGAAAATATACAAAAATAAAAGAAATAAAAAAACAGAAAAAAATTTCTTATAATAATACTGGACTTTTGAAAGGAAAGACGTATTATTATAAAGTAATGGCCTACAGGAATATGTCAGGCATATATGTTTATGGAAAATATTCAACAGTTAAACAAATAAGAAAATAAATGGTGAAGTAATGATAAATTTTGTAGTTAGTGATTTAGAGACAGCATTAGTTCCTAACGGGGAAAAGATGGTTCAGGAAGAAACCATTGAATTGATAATGGAATTAAAGGAAAAAGGCGTCTATTTTGCTGTGGCAACAGGACGTAATTATGACGCAGTATATCCTATGTTTGGAAAAGCAAAGGACCACATTGTGTACATATGTAATGATGGCGGATCAGTTATATATCGTGATAAAGTTATAAGTAAGACTCCATTGGACAGACTTGTGTGTCTTGAAGTGGCAAATGAACTGGAAAAGAACAGGGATTATAAGTTATTATTTTCAGGTGAGAGAAATGCAGTTGTAACAACAAGAGATATTGATTTTATTAATTATTTGAGAACAATGGGAATTGAACCTGAAAAGGAAAAAGATACAAAGTCAATGAAGGGTGAAATTAATAAGATTACTATTTTTGCAAAGAAAGGCTTTGACCAGACTTCATATGAGTATTTCTATAAGAAATTCTCAAAGAATGCAAATGTGGCAATTTCCAACCCTGAACAGCTATATCTTACAGCAAAGTATGTAACAAAAGGTAATGCCATTCAGGTTTTACAGCATGTGTTTAATTCATCAGAAGAAGATACAGTCGTTTTTGGCGGCGGATACAATGACATTGAAATGTTTGGCCATGCATATTTTAGTTATGCAATGCAGTGGGCAGACAGTGAGGTAAGACGTTCAGCTAAACACATAGCAGAGAATGTTAATACGATTTTGGAAGATATAATACGAATGTAAGGAGAACTTATGAAAAAGAAAATAGTAGCATTAGGTTTGGTTGTGGCATTGTCAGTAAGCAGTCTTACTGGATGCAGTTTTAATTCAAAAACACCTGTTATCGGTAAGATAGTGGGGCTTGGCAGCAGTGAAATGTTTAAAATAGACAAAGAAGTATGTTCAAAACAGGAATATATGCTTGTTCTTATGGATACAGCAGGAACTTACAAGGCAGACTTTGGTGGCAAAGTAGATTGGAATGCCAAAGTAAGCGACAATCAGACACTGCAGTCATATGTAATGCAAAAGGTTAAAGAAGACATAACAGTTCAGTATACATTAGCTTCAATGGCAAAGGAAAGAAATATTTCCCTGTCAACAGATGAAAGCAGTATGATTAAGACTAAAGCGGCAGAGTATTATAAATCCTTAACAAGTCAGGAAAAAGAATATACCGGAGCTTCACAGGAAAACGTGGAAAGCTTGTATAAGAATTATTATTTGGCGGACAAGGTTTACGATGCACTGGTGGCAGAAGCAGACGCAAAGATTAGCGATGAAGAAGCAAGAGTAATGAAGATTCAGTACATCAGAATGAATACTGACAATACTAAAGAAGACAAGATTAAAAGCACACTTAAAACAGTTACAGACCTTGTAAAAGGTGGTTATCAGACATTTGCCAGAGAAGCAAAGCAGTATAGTGAAGATAACGTGTTTGAGAAAATATTAAAGAAAAATGAGGCCACTAAAACATACGAAAAGAGTGCTTTTAACTTAAGCAATTCGGAAATAAGCAGCATTATACAGGATGGAAAAGATTATTATCTTGTATATTGTGTAAACAGTTATTTAAAGGCTGAAACAGAAAAAAACAAAGAAGAAATCATAAAGAATGCACAGCAGACATATTTTAATGACAAGTATTCTAAATATCTGAAAGATATAGATGTAGACTTTAATGATGATCAGGCAAAGAAGATTAAATTGTCAACAGATGAAAATGTGAAAGCTGTAAATTTAATGACAGTGTACAATACGATTTCAAAGGAACTAAACAAGAAATAGTAATTATTGTAAGAAGGGAGCATATAATTTTTGTGCTCCCTATTGTTTTATGTATCGCAGAGAGAAGGTGCCTTCAAACACGTTGATTTTCTTATTTTGCTCCGTCGTCTATTGTACAGCGAAAACTTAAACTCGCCTTCGGCTCAAACAGTAAGTTTATCGCTGTACACTATACTCGCAAAATTTCGAAAATCTGCCTATTGTTTGCAGTCATCTTCTCTTTGGCGGTACAATATAAAAAGATAGAGAGAAGTTTAAAAATGATATGCTCCCTTTTGCAAAACGTTCGTATTTACTTTCACAAGTTCATATTGTAAAATTATTTTAGATACAGATGATACGGATTAATTTCAAGTTACATATGAAAAATGAGTCAAACGGACAAGACTTAAGAATGAACTTTGAAATTGTAAATGTTTAAGTAAAGGAGGAGTTTTATGAAAAGGGTAAAATATGTTAAGAGAAGGTTTGTGGCACTTACATTATCTGTTGCGTTGTTAGTTGGCACTATGCCTGCCATAATATCTGCTCAGGACAGTAATGTTTCTAATACGTTATTACAGGAAGGCACATATAGTAAGGACAAAATAACGTTGACATCTATTCCTAATACTACAAGAAAAATAATGGCTTTCATTACGGATAAAGGAGATAGGAGTGAGATTAATTGTCCTGAAGTTGTGTATGCCATAGGTACAGACGAAAGATGGTCAGTACCGGTATCTGTTGAGGATGACGGTACTTTGGATATGGAACCTTTTGTATATTCAGGTAATGATAAGGGCATAATTGCTTGGACAAATGCCACTAAAAAGTTTACAGAATCAAGTACCAGTGAAGAGATTGCAAAATCTATGCGAGTATCTCTTGGTGTTTTTGACAGTACATCAAATGTTGAATTTAAAAATACTAATGTTTCTTATTATGATTCAGAGAATATTAGTACATATACTCCGAAGGTAACAGAGATTGATGGAAAGTTTCTTGTATCATGGATAGTGTACTATGATACAGAAGACAAGAAAGCATATGGAATAGAAGGTTTTTACTATAACCCTGATAATAATACATTTTATTCAGAAGATAATATTACTGATGAAAATGGAAGGCTTATTCCAATGGTCTTTGCAAGAGATTGTAATTACATATCATCTTATGCAATTGCAAAAGTAGGTAATGATGTAGTGACGGTTTGGGATGAACCAACTGAACAGATAAATATTTATGACGTAATGGCTGAAAAAATTGTGAAGAAAAATTATTATTTTGGCAAATATAAATCGTCCACATTAAAGATGGCTATAGACAATGGAAATGATGTAAAAAAACTTACAGATGGAAGCACATATGCATCAGTTATTGATTCTGATATTCCGGGAATAGCATATTACAATAATGGAAAGATTTATAAGATTTCTAATGATGAGCATAATGGTTTGGTAAATACAGAATTAGCAGATGTTTCAAAAACAGGAGATACTAAGTATTCAATAGTGTCTAAAGATGGTATTCCGACATATATTACAGCCCTTCTATATGAACCATTAAATACAAATATAACCAATATTACAATAGATGGCGAGGACTATGAAAAATCAACAGATGGAATCTGGAAAGATAAAAATGGAAATGTAAAAGAATTTAAACAGGAAGATATTTGTATATATTACATAAATCCTAGAACAGGAAACACAGATACACTTCCACAGAAATTGTATGATAGAGATGAAATTCATTTCCCAATATATCCGGCATTTATTATTGACAGTTCAAATCAGTTAGGAGCAATGTATATTGTGGGACAGGTTTTTGAAAATACTAATTATAGACTTATATATTCAACATATAATCAAAAATACCTGTTTCAGGCAGATTATTCTAAAGTAGATGAAGCTATTGCCAAGGCGAATGTTTTAAATAAAGATGATTATATAGATTTTAATGCGGTAACATTAGCTATAGATGCAGTTGTTCGCGATAAAGACTATACTGAACAGTCAGCAGTTGACGCAATGGCAAAAGCTATTGAAGATGCAATTAAGGCCCTTCAGTTAAAGCCAACTCCTGAAACTACAACAACTATCCCTGAAACGACCACAACAGAACAGGTTACAACTAATCAGGAAACAACTACAGTAGAACAGATACCGACAACTTCAAGAACAGAAGCAACTATAGTAGAACAGGTATCGACAACTTCAAGAACAGAAGCAACTACAGAAGAAACGATAACAATGGTTAATCCAACAGAAACTGAAACACAATACATAACAACATCTGTGAATAATAATACTCCAAAAACAGGTGAGAACAGTAACATAACATTGTGGATGATAGTTTTCTTTATTACAGCAGGTGGAATATTGACTATAACACTGGAAAAGAGAAAAGAAGACAAACAATAAGAGTTCAGATTCACAATTAGGAAGTGCAGACTATGGAGAATAAACTGAAAACAATTATTTATTACAGTAATTTGAGAAAAATAAGAAAACCACCCGAATCTGATATGCCCCCTGTCAAGTAGACAGGTGAAATATCTAAAAATTAGTACAGATTA